>Ga0265797_10000838_pt1 | contig 56134 bp, 40 predicted proteins | sample P2T30metagenome_FD_192433 | JGI IMG/M metagenome (GOLD analysis project Ga0265797, IMG submission 192433) | Plant litter microbial communities from East Loma Ridge, Irvine, California - P2 T30 | ecosystem: Environmental > Terrestrial > Plant litter > Unclassified | place: USA: California...
AACGCGATGGTGCTTGCTTCTGATGATCTGCAATCCCCTGGAATAACACGGAGCATTTCCCGCCCAACTCGACCGGAATTCACTCCCTGTCGCTTAACTGCCTTGCCGGATTCACAAATTTACTGAGCCACCATTTCGGAGAGATTACATTACACTCACTACAAAAGCAGGTGTCATCTGCTAACGGTCATGCACTGTTACTCTCCAGCCACGGAAAAGCAATCATGCTCTTGCTCGTGATAGTTGAGCTCAGCTGAAAAAGATCCAAGGTCGAGATACACAGTGGTGACTAGCGATCTCAACGAGCCACACTCAAGCAAGTCGCTATGCTCACAGACGATACTCCGTGTGGATAGTCGTAAGAGTCGGACTGAAAGTTGACTGGCATCCATAGGTTCCACTGTACATCCTTTCAAATGAGGTACGTGTGATCAGGCTTGCTTCTGGTTCCGAATGTTCGAAGCGTGAAACAGTGACAACAGTCGTCCCCGCCAGCTTCGACCTTGCAATTTCCTTCCTCACTGCAGTGTGGAACTACTGCGCCTTTTACTCATGCGAAGTGCGACTTTTAGACAAGCCACGTTACGATATCAATTGCAGCTGTTCGAAGCATCGAGGTGAGTACAAAAACACTAGCAATCAGGTGCACGCCTGCGATAGAATACTCTCGATATTCTCAGACACTTCATTTGATATGGAGTATCTGCCTGAACGTGACTATTACAAGAAAGCTCATACCGCTCATCGTGTACATGATGCCGAGGCTGCAATGATAAAAGCACACCTCACGTGATAGCGTGATTGACGCTAGTTTAGCGAACCTGCTCAGCCCTCTGCCACACTCAATACCTAAAGCTGCTACGACACGAATCGTGATTCGTCATCACAGCTCCCCCCTGTCACGAAAATAACACTGCAATCATACCTCAAAGCAGCTCTTGATTTTCGTGCCATATCGAGTTACGTGTCATTACCCCACGGAAGCATTTTCCTTGAGGAATGCCTGCGCCAACTGCTTGTCCGATATCCGATATCGACCGGGCTCTCTCTTCATACATCAACACCCGCGAAGAAACATTGCGGATTCGGAGGACCATCTCCAACTATCTCACCACCAGCCTGCGACCCGTCAACACAGCTGTCAAAACCCAACACCTCAACCATGAATGTCCACAAAATATCTCCGCAGCTTCTACGAACCCCCCAGGGCTGAAAGGATCTCGTCTAGAGTACTTGCAAGTTGTACGAGCACGAAACCAAGCACAAGCCAGGCATCGCGAGCTTCAGACCTCGCTTGAGGCTTTGCAACAGAAGCATGTCGACGAGCATCCAGTACCAGCACAGCCAGAGCAAGGCAGCGGTGTGACAGAGAGCTACGTTACTCTTCTACGGCAGCGTAAGCGTCTTGCCGAGCTTCAAGTCATACAGGATGCTCTAGACAAGCTGCTCACCGCCAGACCATCGAGTGCGCCCCAGGATCCAAAAATGCTCATCACAAACACTTTGGGTGAGCAGCCAGATCTGCCAGCAGAAAGACTCGAGCAGCTTTCTAAGCCCCAAGACGATGATACCGCGCTGTTCAAGTTGAAGCAGGAGGTCCTAGATGCTCGCACAAGCATGAAGCGAGCGACTGCTGCAAGGGAAAAGGCGCAGAGTATGTTCAATGAGACAAGCAGCTTGCAGCAACAAGTTCGTGCACTAGAACGCGCAAGGGACGAGATTGTAGCCTGGGTGCAGACTGAACTGGCTAAGATGGAAGAGGATTCAGTATTCCTTGAGGACGCTTCGCCAATGAAGCGACCGGCAAAGGAGCCTTCTCCTGTTGATGTGGCTTCAGCTGAGGATAGGGTACGAGCTGCATACAATCAGTACACGCAGTCTCGAGCTGGCCTCATTGATGGATACAGCAGTCTTCAACAGCCGCCAACAGCACGAGCTAATGGATATGGCGACGACGACAACAAGACTAAAGACATCCAAGAAGCTCAAAACGTGCAGGCGCAGCTCAAAGTCACCAAGTTACTCTCGCATCTCCCGCATCTCGCCCAAGCGGCGAACATCGAGCGCTCACTGCTTCAGCAGTCGGTGTATCTCCAGACACAGATCACATCCGCGGATCAAGAAATCGAGGAGACACTGCTTCGCTTATCTGGCGAAAGCCACCTTCTTCCTACAGGCTCAAAGGACGTTACGGCGTGGGGCAAAACCGCTGCTGAAGCTGACGCAGCGACCAAAGACTTGGTGGAGAACCAACTACAGTTGAGTCGTCAGGAGGTGGGCAGTGTGAGCACGATCGTGGAGCTCTGTTCGCTGCAAAGCAAGGTGCTGTCCTCAATTTGATGCGACCAGACTCTTCCAAAGAAGCACTATCTCGCCGATCCATCACCGCCTGTACGTTGAGGTCGTGGCGCATGACAGGCCGTTGGAACTAGCCGGTTTCTATTCCTGCAACAAGATTTCCCGACATCCACTCGATTGCGGCAACCCTGCGCAAGTGTCGGCGCTACTACGTCATTACGCATCCGTCACGACTCACAAGCCAGCACACGTCAACAATGCCCAACTCTTGCTACGATTCACGAATTCGCGAGGCTGTGCAGCAGCGCAGGTTTTGCGGCTTCAGTGCCCCTTTTGGGTGGACCCTGGGCGTGGTGACGTGAAGGGCCTCGTGTAAAGCACGGATTCCGCATTCCAAGGTTTTCGACTCCTTGCGTTGTGCTGTATAACTGTGACTGTCCTTTGTCTGTCAGTCGCGCTTGTTACATCAATCACTAAATCCACGCTTCGCTACTTCTCTTCTGCTCCCTCTTAATACCTGCAACTTTCCTCTCCAAGTTGACAATCCATTATTACCATCACCATCACCATGCGGCCCACCGCACTCATCCCAGCACTATGCTGCACCGCAGCCCTAATCCTCTCCTTCCTATGCCTCTTCGCAGGCCACAAAAAGGGCTTCATGGAAGACTACCACCTCATCACGCTCAACACCTCCCTCCTCGGCGAGACCCTCCTCACCGACGACCGCCCAACCGACACCTCCAACCCCATCACTAACCTCCTCAACCTAATCCCCAACGAAGTCTCCGACACAATCAACGACAAGATCGGCGAAGTCACCGCGCGCCTCGGCATCGAAGACTGGTATTCCGCGCACATGCTCAACTACTGCGAGGGCCAGTACACGCCCGGCGAAGTCGCCAACGCGACGCTCAAGGACAGCGATATTTCAAAGAACGTTGCGAATTGTAGTGCGAACCAGGCTATCTATCGCTTCGATCCCACGCGCATTATCGAGCAGAGGTTGAATGAGAGCGGCCTGGACGTTACGCTCGAAGACCTCAAGTGGCCGGAAGACATCCAGAACGGTATCGACGCGCTGAATGCGCTCATGGCGGCTATGTTTGTGCTGTATGTCATTGCCATATGTCTCATCTTCGTCGCGCTCGTGGCTGCTGTATTCGCTGTGCTGAGCTCTGGGCGTCTGTCTGCTTGCGTCAATTTCTTGATCGCGACGCTGGCGTTTATCGCGATTGGGCTGGCGAGCGCGCTTGTCACGGCGGTTATGATTAAGGGTACGGATGTGATTAATCAGCATGGCAACGATATTGGTGTCGAGGCGAAGTGGGGTGCCAAATTTCTGGGCTTGACGTGGGCGGCGACGGGACTCATGTTGGTTGTTGTACTGATGTGGGTTGTGGAGTTTTGTATTGGGCGGAGGCACAAGAAGACGCCGAGTTACGCGAAGCATGGTTAGGTGCAGAGTGGAGGATGGTGTCCAGGAACGGTATCATCTGGTGTTGCTACGCTACGACGATAGTTTATGTCTTTCCTTGATCGAGTTATATACCCCCAGCGTTCCAAGTTGTTTTGACGACTTTGATAAATTGTAAGATGCATATCTTAACTACCAAAACTGTTGTATTTTTCTTACTGCAGTATAGGATTTAGAGGAGAAATACATAGAGAACAGAATAAAGCACGCTGTACATCCTCTACACTAATAGAGTAGTAGTTAAGGAATGCGTATAAAGTTAGATTTTTTTCGGCGAGGGGGGTTTTTCGACTAGCAGGGAGGGACGTTAATAAAAGAATGTTGTTCTTAATCACGACGCGCATAATGCTGAGCTGAAGACATATCTGGGTGAGGAATTGTGACTTAAAATGAGATATCGTCTCGAGATTTATCATTCAAGGCATTTCAATCGGGTATCTAAATAACCTCCCAACACAGACGTAATGCGCCGCACATGGCATCCAACAGGAAGTCGCGGATCTATACTTCCCCTCACACATCGCACTCGCAATCCGAGATCAAACACACATCTCGTCTATAAGCGGACCCCACAGCGTATCATTTCAGAACTGTGTGTCCGCCAAACCCATGGCCTAGGCAAATATCTCCAGTAGGCAGTGAACCCCAAGATTCAGACTCCCAGACTAAATCTGTTCCTTCCTTCCGCGTTCCTTTCCGAGCGAGCTGATTGTCTCATCTCTGACGGATGATTTCTAGTACAGCCCGATATCAGTATCGGCCGAGATGGAATTAAACAAGAACAAAGCTTGCGCACCTGTCAGAAACTCCTCACTAATCCCAAACACATTAGCATTCACACAATCCAACCCAAACCACCCCCATTCCACTTACAAGCTCAACGTAATATACCCGTCGCGATCCTCATCGTACTTTTTAAACACGTCCGTCATGCGCTTCAGGCTGATGCACGCTTGCACAAAGAGATCGAAACTCAGGGCGTTGCGCCCGCTGCGGTCGTAGGTTTGGTAAAGTAGTGTGACGAAGCCTTGCGAGAGGCGGTAGCCGAATGCGACGAGCGCTTCGTTGAATTCGGCGTGCGATATGGAGCCGGAGTGGTCGGCGTCGAAGCGGTCGAAGAGGCCGCGCCAGGCGGAGAGGAAACCCCATAGGCCGCTGTGTATCGTGTGAGTTGAAATGTGGAGTGGGAAGGGGGGAAAGTTTACCAGAATTCGTCAAAGTTGACGGAGCCCGAACGATCTGTATCGAACATCCTATCCACCATTAGTCTTCAACCCTAACAAAGCGAAGAGAAACCAAAAACATACCGAATCATCATCCTAACAGTATGCGCATCAAACGGCGACCAATCCCCATTAACAAGCGCAGTCCTCAACTCCGCTTCCGTCAAACTGCCATTATCTGCAATCACACACAATCAGCCTCGCCTCGCCTCACCCCCCCAACAGAACACTTTCACTCACTATCCTTATCCACAGCCCCAAACAACCTCCACAACGCCTCCCGATCATTCCCATCCCTCGGCGGCGCAGGCGTAGCTGGCGGCCTCGCAATCGCCGCAATCGGCGGCCTGCCATGATATCCCTGAGGCGGCGGGCCCTGACCGTAATTCGCAGGCGGCGGCGACCCAACGCCATGTCGTGAGTCGTAGCGTGAGTCATATCGCGCGTCTTGCTGCTGGTATGCGCCGGGCGGGGGCCGGGAGTCGTACGTTGACGGGCGGTAGGTCTGTTGTTGTGGTCTTTGGCTGGGTAGGTCGCTGCGCTGGTTGGGGATGGTGGGCGCGGGCTTGTTGTAATCTGGGCGGGTTGAGGTGGTGCGTGGTGGGCGCTGGCCTTGGGACATCATTTGCGCGGCCTGGTGGAGGTGGAGGTGGAGGTTAGTCTCGTGGTTGTTGGTATAGAGAGTGTGCGAATGTACCTGCTCTGGCTCGGCGTGCGCAGGCAGCCGGTCGGGATTGAAGCCCTTGTTATAGGCCATTTGGTGGGGTCGAGGATGTGGGTGGTAGGGAAATGTCGAGGTCCAAGGCTGAGTATATGTAGACGTGTGACGGGCGGTGCACTTGGATGGATTGCTCGAATGTGCCACGGTAGGCGAAGCAGCTGGCTGTTGTGTAAGTACCCTTTAGCTGTACGTGTGTCCACACGAGGTCTAGGTTCCAGGAGCCCAACTCACAGCCTGCGTGCGGCTGACCCGACCCTGGAGCTGTGAAGCGGGGCGCTTGGCCGATGACGCCGGTCAAGTGTTTGTACCTAGTCAGAAGCGCAATTCGGCACTCGGTCACATCAAGCACTAGAAAGGGCATGTGTTTCGCGGACTGTGTCCAAGTGGTCATTACAAGGTATCTACAGCAAAGCATACATCTTCTCGCTGTCCATGTCGTGCCCATCGTGTGTTTCTGCCATCCATACAACTCCCAGAGCCGGCCTCAAACTGAACGAAAGTAAGTGGGTATCCAAACGCCCAAAACCCAAAGATATACGACACACGAAAGATGTCCAAAATGCAACCTATATCGCTTGCCTCGGTGGAAAGAATGAATAGTAATACAACAACAAACAAAGCTTTTGGTTGGACTGGTCCAGCCGCCAGGTGTCGTAAAGAACTCAAACTTCACTAACAACACTACACTCACGCCTTGACTCTCTTCTGACCAGAGTCGGAGCCGTCATCAGACGTCTTGCGCTTCCGATCAACCGAGTCGTCGCGAAAGCTAGGCCCGTTCGGAACCACCGGCGTCTGAAAGGTCAGCGGACTCGGTAACATGTTGGAGTCGCCACGCCCAAAACCCCACTCAGGGTAAAAGCTCGAGGGTGAGGGAAGAAGGCCATTCTCAACAAATCTACTAGGCAATGCTGAAATGGGCGTCTCCATGTCGTTGCGGCTGCCATACGAGTTGCTATTCGACGGTGGTGGTGGTCGAGCAAAGGGATTGGGTGGTCCAGTGGCGCCTGCACTGAGTAGTGAGTTCGCGCTCGGCGAAGGAGGGGGCAGGACGACGCCTGATGAATGAGATGCATCAGTGCCAGTTCGTCCGGGAGTGGCGCCTGTGGTTCCTGAGTCTTTTGGAGAGGAGTCGGCAGTAGCGCTTCCAGCATCTGAGTGTTCGCTGGGAATCTGCACTCGAAGTCTTGGCTTCTTTGGATCGATCTGCAGGCTGTTGGTCCGCGAGATTGGCTGAATGGCAGGCATCGACGAAGTGGACTGCGTTCGCTGGGGCGGCTGTTGAGCTGGCATTGGCGGCGGCTGCGGCTGAGGTGGAGAGAAACCGTTGACCTGCCGGGACATGGCTGCAACATCAATGGACTGCGACCGGTTCTCCTGTTTGATGAACTGCTCGCTGCGTAACGCACTTATGCTGCTGTTGCCCCAATGCGCAGCAAGCATCGACTGGCTGTCGTCGATGGGTGTGAAGATGCTGTGTTTGGCGGAGGCATGGAGAGGTCTTGGTTGTGGCAGAGGTGGGCTCTGGAATTGGTTGTTTTGTGGTGGAGACGGTACGTTGATGGTGGGCTGTGGAGGCCGGTCTTGCTGCTGCGGCTGAGGCACGGACTGTTGCTGAGGAGGTTGTAGCTGCTGGTTCTGCTGGTTCTGCTGTTGTTGCGCTTGTTGCTGAGCTTGCTGCTGAGCTTGGTGTTGTGCCTGCTGCTGCTGTTGCTGCTGAGCTTGCTGTTGGGCTTGCTGCTGTTGCTGGACCTGAGCTTGTTGCTGCTGTTGAATCGACGATGGCATCGACTGCCTTCGCTGCTCTTGTTGCATGAACTGAACTTGCGGATGCGCGGGCGGCGGGTGCGTGTACTGGAACTGCGGTACTGAAGGAGGACCCGGCGACGGTCTCGGCGCCATCTGTTGGGCAGCCTGAGGGTTGTAGAACGGCGGGTTCGGCATGTAAGCATAGTTATTTTGTGGCGCTGGAGCCTGAGACGGGTACGGCTGAGGGGGAGCGAGATTTGAGCTGGGACGTCGAATATGCGCTCTCGAGTTCGGCCGCGAGAGGTGTGGAGGCTGCGGGGAGGGTCCTCGCTGGTGGAAGGGAATGCCGCCGTTGGGCATGGGCGGCGAGGCCGATGGCGTCGCATGTCGGATGTGCTGGAAGCCTGCGTGCTGGAGGTGGTGTGGCATCATGGCGTGCTCTGGCGGCGTGTGCGAGTCGCGCGGCATGGCGCCCTCCTCCTCTTCGTCGTCTTCATCGTCGGCGTCTTTCTTGCCCATAAAGTCCTCGGGCCCCTTGTGTTCATGTGCGCCGCCATACTGCGTGACCTGTCAGTCGTGCCGTTTAGCGGACGTCTCTCTCCAGGGAGGTGGGGTGGCATACATATTGGTAACGGCCGATGGTGTCGTTGATGTCGCCCGATGAAAACTCGTACAGCTTCTTGTTGTGCCCGAAGATGATGACGGCGACATCGACGGAGCACAGCACAGAGAGTTCATGCGCCTTCTTGAACAGGCCGCCTTTGCGCTTCAGGAAAGTGCTTCCCAGGGTCAGTGTTGGACCGCGACATGCGCATGCTAGATAGACGACGTACACTGAGCGGTTGCGATCGTCCTTTATCGCCTTGATCTCGATCTTGCGGCGACCCATCTCAGCGCATTAGTCGTCGGCGACGACAGGCGACAATACGAAGAGGGTCAGTGTGGCTGGTGACCGAGGGTCTTCGAAGAACAAGAGAAGACGGTGCTAGCGTGCGCGATGAGGACAGCGACGGCGACTACGTTCGTTGAACGCTGGTGGTTCCAAAACACCAAACGGCAAGGCGCGGCACGCGGTGTGGATGTGGACGATGCTCGCGACTAACGGACGACCTATATGGCCCAGTAGCACGTTGCCTGCTCTTGAGGCTCTGAGCGTTGATGCAAGAGATCGGTGGAGGTGGCTCGCTCCTGCTTCTCTAATAATAGATGCCACCTGCAACGCCCAGGCCACACCGTCCGCACGCCAGTCTCGTCAAGAACTGCCTCTGCGAATTTTGCGGTCAATAGGCGACATCGCAGCTTGTCATTGGTCGTGCAATCAGTCGGTTCCGTTAATCGTCTTCTTCAAGTCTAGCACCAGCTGTCTGGTTCTTAGCTTGGTTCTATTTACGGCATATCTTCTGTGAAGATGCAGGGGTCACGGCATCGCACCCCCATGGCTTCATACAGCATCCACACGTCAATCGACATTGAAACGAACCGTCTTGCTATTTTCCCGGTTGGAACGAATGTTTCTTCGCTTCTCCGGTATCTGCAGGGCCAGAGAACGCCCCCAAATAGCAGATTCTGACCGGCCCAGGTGCAAAAGCGACTATATTTGCGAAATGCGGCACCGTCGAAGACCATGACGGCGGTTGCAGCAGCAGCACCATCAAGGGACACACTCAGGGGACTTCACTTCTCTGGAACGATGTGTTTGAGGTTGCAATCGTGTGGAGGCTACCACCTACCTAGCCTTGTCGATGTCCCGTTAGGCGAAACGGGTGCGGGAGTGCAATGGCAGAGCAACCTTTGAATTCCAGCGTCGCGGTTTCGTACGCTGTCACGGATCGCTGAGCCTTGTTTGCACTACACACGGGGAAAGCAGTACTCGATTGCTCGATGGAATGACCCTGTACAATCGTCTGCCAGCATATGCAGGACTTCTGGGACTCGATCGTGAATGACAGCGACACCTTTCAGCTTAGCTCGTGTTGTCATGATATTCCACGCGCCTTGCATTTCAACACTACATTCTGGACGACGCCCTGGTTCCTGCAGGCCCTCACAAAGTATCCAGACAGCTTCTGTCAAACGACGACTTGATGATGAAGTCGGAGTAGTGCTTCTATAAATATCTATGTTTAGACCTGCTTACATGCGACTATCCTCGATGCGCGTCTAGGCTGCAGTGCGGCACGCATGACACGCCTTTTACATGTTACGAGATACTCGAGTATGCATACACAATTGCTCCGTCCTCTTCCTAAGCTGCCCCGTTCTTCCTGCCGTTCCCCGATACTCGATCTGACCCGCCTAGCCGCCCGCCTCGTATCTCCCCATCTTCTCGTGATAGCTTCAAGCTTTATGATTCGTACCACAGTACCATTGTATTACCACGCCGCTCGGCGATCTCTCCATACTGCAGAACCGAGATGTAATAGCTACCCGGGTATATCACACCTCTTCTTACTTACCTCGTCATGTTCAAGTTGTTTGTTTCTAATTCAGGTCTGCCTAGCTGGAATATTCTGGAGAGTGTATGTATGAAGTCACGTTCGCGCGGCTAACGTGGATACTGGCGCGGCCCGTTGCGTCTATGTCATCTATCAGATGCAGATACACCGACAACGGGGTCTATTTTTGTAGCATGTCTTGTGATTTCCAGCTGCCGAAGAGTTTTGATGAACGCGTGTTTGATCTATTCCGCCCCGTCTTTGATAAAGTATCCCTTGAATGTTGGTTTGTAGTGCTCCTGGCGCCTGTGAAGTATACCACTCGCGCTTACTTACGTCTACACTGAGTTTGGTAGACATATGCAAGAATCCATCCCATCCTTATTCTAAGGAACAAGGCGTTCGTTCTCTTGCGCCAATCTTCCAATCCACGTAGCCACCATCAAGCAGTATCATCTAAGTTGAAACGTAGAAACCTTTTCCAAGTATTCTTAGCATACCAACCTTTCACTTCATGCCCAGCCGCTGTCACTCTGTTCTTCCACTTTTGACCGCAAGGCTTATTTCCCACTATGCAGGCACATTTCGGAATTCTTAGCATCTATACATTCTTCCTGCATTTTCAGCTCCAAGAATTCCAAATGATTCTCCATGGCCGTCAGACGTAGACCATGAAACAAACACATCTCACTGATTGATGCAGGAACGCGTCGACGCTTGGCCATTTCTGCAGCCCACCGGCTGGTCAGACTCCCGGTGGGTGGGCTGTGGTACTGATATAGTCGGTTGGTAGGTGACGTAGGTGCGTCCTGATATCGGGTTCGGATGGAGTGATTGGCATTGATCGTAAGTTGTGGGATGATTTAAAGGGCATGTCATGGAAGATGTGTAGTACTCCAGGCCATGTCAAAGAAGCATATTCTGAATGTGATTCTGGTATTTCATCTAATTGTATAGAGGCAGGTCTAGCACCTCACCCTCCTTCGTCTATTCATGAGGCGTCGTCTATCGTGAAGAACCGTGATGGCATGGTGTTCGTGAGGCCGAGCTGTTTGCTCTTATGCTTTTGAGTGTAATGATGTTGGTATGTGTGACCGAGATTCACTTCGTCCTCCTCCTGTTCTACGAAGGCGACTTCTTGGAATACTTCGGCGGCTGTGGTGTCTGGGACGAGGAGGTCGACGACTTGCCGATGCCGTCTGTGAGGGGCGAATATGGCGATGCGACCGCGTGTGCTGGTGCTCGTCGGCCAGACTGGTTGCGTGGCGGCTCAGAGTGCCCTGGCCACTTCTTCTGCTCCTCGTGCATCTTGTCCAGTGGCTCGCCAACCACGTGGTACTTGGCCCAGTTCACCGGAGGGCATCGCACGATATTCTGCGGCTGTGGTATTGTGGGAAACTTTGGTGCAGCTGCCGATGCACTCGTGGTCGCTGAGTCTTTACGCATCTCTGCGCCGTTGTGCCCCTCTTCCACCCCACCTGCTCCTTCCGAATCCTCCCTGGTGAGGTTTGCCAGCGTCGGAGTGAGTACGTCATTGTAGGACTGCGCTGCTTGCGCCCGGTTTTGCTGTATAGACCGCGCGAAGCCGAGAGGATCGGACACGGCGACAGACTTCAGCTCGGCCAGCGCCTTCAGGTCCTGTTTGCTCTTCTCGCGCTGCAACTGCAGCAGCGATATGGCGGAGCGCAGGGCGATGGCATCTGGGTTCTCGCTCTCAGATATGGCGACCGAGGGCGGCTGCTGTCTAAAAGTCGCGACGGGCGCGGGCGCGGGGCGGGGCTGCGCCTCTGTGCGCTCGACAGGCGCAAGCTGGGCGACTGAGGCTTTGGGTGTGATGGGTGACACGGGCGGGCGGTTTGGCGACGCAGACTCGGAGCGCTTCCGCGAGCGGTCCGACGACGACGAGGCGTCGCTGGACGAGGCAGGCCGCGCATCTGTGTCGACCAGCAGCGCGGGCATGGCAGCGGCGGGAAGAGCAGCGTCTACAGGTCGCCGCCGGAAATGTGGTGATTTACCGGTACCCGGCATGCACGGATGCAGAGTGGAAGAGGAACAGGTCGCCCGCGTGGTGGCGGCGATCAGGCGGCGGCTCCTCGCGCGTCCATGCCAGATCTGAAATGCGATGCGATGCGATGCGAGGGAAGGCACGGTGTGGGTGCGGTTATCGTCGCGTGCTGGCCATGCGCCTGCGCCTCGCCAATGCGTTGGGATCTTGGAATGCACGTTTGCTCCCTTGAAGACGGCAAAAGCACTGCTCCTGTGCCTGTGGCTTGGCCCGACCATCGGATCCTCGTTACCAGGGCCAGGGACCGCGAGCCGGCGGTCTAGCACCATAGGGCACGCCTGGGTAGAGAGCCAAGGGAGCCGTTACACAAACTCGACCTCACTTCGTGTCCGGCCTAGACTTGGTGAAATGTCTCTGGTCAACAATACACGCCGGCCATCACAACATGACAAGCAAGCAGACGAGGGGCCGCCGTTGAAACAGACCATCGTGTAGTTTGCCTGAGCGATATAATCTCCAAACCATGGTCCAACCCTGCCAGTGAAGATGACACCGATCGTGAAGAACCTAGCAAGAGCAGAAAGTTACTTTGCGAACCGTGCTCGCGAATAGCTTCAATGTACAATGGTGCCATCTGCTCGCCCATAACCGGCATCGAACAATGGATCCCTCGGCCGCAGCCGATAGTGAGGAGACGCGTCAAGTTGCATCTCCATGTCAAGCTGAAGCGAGCGAGCTGAACGGCGAACTGTCACTATTCACGAGAAAGGAACAGTCGACATGTGGCACACGCCCTCGAGCAGGGATCAGCAAGCCACACCTTCACATTCACCAAACGCCCGCGGCTCACCGCCAATCATATTAGCCAGATAGCCCGACCCGGCCAAATGTCATGGGATAGCGTACCGACTCGACAGGGCGACCGTACTGTCCTTCATTGTGAGTTGTCGTCGCACCAAGCCATCATTTGCGCCTTCCCCATCTTCCAAGGTTGCCACGCCGCCTTGTGCAAACACCACGTACTTCAACCTCGTGGCCCGCCCCAGCGATCTACCGATTCGTCCCACTCGAAATGCGCTGCAGACTACACGACTCGCTGCCAATCGCGCGCTAGCAGCATTTCCACGAGTCGCCGTTCTTACTCACTAGAAACGATCTTCGCCGTTGCTAGCTTAGTCTTCGGCTCTCTGCTATGGCCATGGCAGACCTAAGAAGTCGACCCCCGCCCGCGCGCATTCCCAAACTCAAGTACAGAGTTCCTCTGCCTGTCGATACGTCGCTGTCGCTGTCGTCGGACTCACATCCTGACATTGCATCTCCCTTATCGAATGTCCAACCGCCACCTGCAACTCCATCATCGACAGCTCCTTCCGAGAACCGACGCTCGTCCGACACAGCTAGCGTGACATCACCCAGTCTGGCTTCCACCACTTCCAGCGTGTCGTCCTCCAATGACTCCAAGGCATCGATCAAGAAGAAGAAGAAGGGTTCAGTGTTCGGATTCCTGTCGCTAAAGGAACCGTCTCAACTTGCGCTAGAGCAGTACGCCGAGGCTCAGCGGAAGCAATTGGGCGAGAGAGGAACGTCAACGCCAACATCACGACCATCTGACAATGGCTATACGTCCAAGAAGCTGCCGTCCACTGTGCCAAAAGTGAACTCGAAATGGGATGGAAAACCGGAGGGTATTAGGCATCGGCAACTTGGGTCGAGTGGAAAGTCAAGCGCAAAGTCAAGCGGAAAGTCAAGCGGAAAACCGAGTGTGAAGAACAAGAACAGGCACAGCGGCACTTCTCAATCGTCGCAAGATTCGAATGAAACTCGACTGACAACTTTGTCTTGGAACGGTTCAAGGCTGTCTGAGCTGGCAGATGGTAGCCGTGATCCCCCCAACTCGATCGCATCGCCGGCGCAGTCCACCTCAGACCTGACCATTCGAGATGTGGATTGGTCTAGTTCGCCCTCAGCGTCCAGCGCCATCCTTCCAGAGATGTCATATTATTTCCCAGAACCTCTACCAGCCGATTCGTCCTCGAAACAGCCAGGTCCACCTGAGTCGTACCGTCCTGCAATCATTGAAGCCCCATCTCGACCATCAACATTCGCCTCAAATTTCGATTCACAACTGAACCAAGTACCGGAGAGAGCAGACTCGCCGACCTCATCTGTGGAATCTACGGACACTATTGTCAGAGACACTGCAGACGGCATATTCAAGAAGCTCAACGATCGACCACACAAGAGCATTTGGGGCGACAAATCTGCCGTACAGCCGCTGGATGCAAGCCACGAAGTCATTATTCCTGAATCACACGACTTTCTATTCAACGACCAAGCGCCTACCAAGACCCCAAAAACCGATTCGCCCATGTCTTCACCACCTCCAATTCAAACTTCGCCAAAGCGTCCGGTCCCCAATTTCAGCAGACCAGTGCTATCACCCCCAAAAGCCCCCACCCAGTCCAATACACCAACATCATCCTACCGAAGTTCACGCTCCAACTCAATACTACCCACCGTGTACGAATCGTCAAGTGCCGGTGCGGACGCAGACGAGACGCCCCAGGAAAGCGAAGACGACGCAGACGACGACGACGCGTATTCCATCGCCCCATCGACAATCGCGCCATCAATCATGTCCGCCCAATGGCACAATTCTCCCCGCGAACGACTCGGTCTCGGTGGGCGCCTGAGTATCAACGAAGTCTCCCCATGGGACACTGCGAAAGATACGCCAGGTAAGCCCAAGAAGCACAGGCTCTCCATGGTCTTCAAGGGCACGTCATCACGGTCGTGAGGGGACTGACCTTGTTGCTGCAGTGCTTCGACATCACCCGCGAACTATGGCGACTGTCGATTTCTAGAGTGTGCTTTGTTGTATATTTCGCTTTAGCTTCGGCTTTTGTTAGGCGTTACTGCACTCTCGCTTATGTGTTTGTGGGCCGTAGGAGGTCGCTATTTCGTTGTATGTAGATACCCAGGTTGCGTTTCACTTTGTATTTCGGTCAAAAGGCGACACGATACTGGTTATGATTCTCCGGGGTTTGTTTTGTTTTGTTTATGAGTTTTCGGCATATGCATCATATGGAAGCTTGATGGATGGATGGATGGATGGATCTTACGATATGTAGCATACTGAATCACAGCTGTCAAGGCATTGCTGCTCCAACTATAATTACCCTCTTCTTCGCCGTCAAAGTCCCTTCCCCTTTCCAGGCTACACATACAAACGCGAACACGATTCCCAGATTACTCACCAGTCCAATCCAATAGCCGCTGATCGACACGCCAAACCATCGAAATCCAACACTAGTCACGTCGACTTATTCTCCGTCTGTCGTTCCCAATGATCGCGCAAAGCTAAACTAGCCCCCGATTCCAGTAGACTGCGTAGATCTACACGCTGCGAACGCATGTAGAAGTTTTTAACGGGCACGAGCCGTGTCGGAGCTTTGTCCGCGCCCATCTTCTCGAACGAACAACATGTGCCGAGTAGAATTTTCAGAGGCGCTGTGCACATCGTATTTTGCATACGTGAGCCACGTGCTACATGCAGGGCCTTTCGTGCGAACAAGGAAGGACCCCGAATGGCCCATGTGGTTGCGGCGCATGGGATTGACGCGATGCGCGAGCACGCAAGATGGAGAAGGTTTTGACGGGCGTGCGTGGCGTGCGTGGGGGGAAGAAGGTTTTGATGGGTGGTCTGAGAGTATGGTTCTGGGGAAGGTTGGGCGAAGGGATTAAGTTGCACGCGCGTGGAATTGTGTGGGGTGATGGGTAGTGTATGTTTGGAGGGTGGAGAGTACTAGTGAGGCTACATGCACGTGATTATATTGGTGAGGTGGTATATGTAAGCAAGCTTACTATAGCTGGGACTAGAAATAATCCTCATGAGGACGTACTGTAGTGTTCTCTGAATTGGCTACATGTATCTGGATATGTGACATCATACTTACTGCGTGTAGTTCTGAACCGGAGATGTCTCCAATAGCAGTCTCTCAACCCCTCATCTATAATGACAAATGATACATATCTAATTATAACGGTTGTCATACCCATTAGACTGCTAACATCGTATGTGAGAGTGATCAATCTACCCACCAATTTGCCATTGCCCAAACCGCACCATCATCACCAACACTACATCCCACACATCCCAATCCCCCCATCATGTCCCCCTACAAGCTCTACTCCAACCCCGCATCCGGCAACAGCTACAAGATCCGGCTCCTCGCCTCACTCCTCAACATCGACCTTCCCACCACCAACATTGATTTCCTCAAAGACGAACAACACTCCCCCTCCTTCCTGGCCATCAACCCGAGAGGCGAAATCCCCACCCTCGTCGTCGACGACAAAACAGTCCTCTGCGACTCCTCCGGCATCCTAGTCTACCTTGCAGGCAAGCACCCCAGCGGCAAGTACTGGTCCACGGACATCCTCGAGCAAGCGCGTATCACCGACTGGCTCGCCTTTGCCAACAGCTGGGTGCAGTACGGTGTTTTCACCGCACGCGCAATGCTCAGCTTCGGCGGCGCGTACAACGGCCTCGGCTTCACGGGGTGCGAGCAAACGTACAAGGACGCCGTGACTCGCAGCTACAAAAGCCTAGATATTCTGGAAACCCGCCTCAAGGAGCGTGACTGGTTGGCGCTGGATCGTCCGACGGTCGCGGATGTAGCGGTGTTTGTGTATGTGGCGCTGAGCCCGATGGGGGATGTGGTGCATGATGGACATCCGGGTGTGAAGGCGTGGGTTGAGCGGGTTGGGAAGTTGGATGGGTTTGTTAAGATGGATGGGCTGGATGATCCGTTTTATATGAGGAGGAGTGGGGAAGAGAATACGCATGCTAGTGTGAGGCATTTGGCGAAAAAGGTTCCGGCGTGAGGAATGTAGAGCGCACGACATGGAAGTAAGGATGCAAAAGTGGGAGTTCATAGCTCTTGGGAGGGATAACAAAGATAGTCCTATTATGTGGGCAGCAAGAGTAGCAGCTAAATTCAAAGCAAGACTGCCAATGTTGTCCGTGGCATTGGCGAAGAGAGGGTCTTGTGTCTTGCGCGCTTGTGACTAACAATCAGAGGCAGAGATCCTCACGCTGGAAGATTATCTGCCTTACTAAGACGTCTAACATTCTCCGCTTTCCTGTCTTCAGCCAGAATGGAAGCAAACTTGCTAGCTTTGCGAATTTGTGGCCCTTTCCAGTAAAAGATGTAGATCGGTACAACAACCAGACAGGACAATCCTGCCAGCACTGTAGTTGCATACTCCGAAGGACGCTTGTCGCTCAAATTGTGATATAGCGGTGCGGCGTACATTGCGGATATACCAGCGAGGAAGTCTCGCGCGAAGGCATTACCACCAGTCGCTGATGCAGAGTACGGGCCGTATGCAGCAATCATGTAGTCCACCGAGGAATAGTAGATGGCGAAGTTGGCGAGGCCGACGAGAAAGGAAAAGATCATAGGTGCGATCCAGTGTGTTTGCGGAGGGCCCATGCAAGTCCATGCAAAACCGAAGAGGCCGATTGGCTCGAAGAGCGCCAGCAGTAGGAGTGGCTTTAGCCGCCGCTCAGGCGACATCCAGTCCGGACCGTTCTTCTTTCTCAGATGATCGTCTCGCCAGAACCACGGCCAGTACAAGAAGTAGGTAAAGAAGTACGAGGCGTTGATGGGAATGAATGCCCAAGCCACTTGGAGCGTGCCGAAGCCAAAGTTATCGGGGAACGTTATGGCGAAGGCTTCAAGGAAAGTGAAGATCAAGGCGTCTGAGAAGCCGGATAGTAAAGACAAGAAGAGGACAATAGGCTCGCGAACGAACATCTCAAACGGTCGCAGCCAAATTTTGCCAGCTTCCTTGAGGGATATGCGGGGACTCTTCAACTCATTGGGACCATAGATATTGGGGTCTTCGCCAGACTTGCGGCGTCGCTTCGCTTCACGATCGAGGAGGATAGTCGATCGGCTCTCGGGCATGAAGAAGTGAACTGCTTGCACGGTGACGCCAAAGATCAGCTGCACCCAGAAATTCCATTGCCAGGAAAGATCTAGAAGCTTGTTAGCGATGTGCGGATTCGAAGCACGTTCGATGTACTCACAGCGCTCAATGGGCCCACCGATAACACCGCCGATACTTGTACCGATGGTTGAGGAGAGCACAATGAAGCACAATGGCCAATGTTGAGTCTCCGGTTCGTACAAGTCTGCGATCAGTCCCAACGTCACACTGCCGCCGGCAGTCGACAATCCACCCTGATACCGTCAGTCCTCGCATCGTTCAATGAATTCGTCAGACCTACAAGAGCTCTGCAAACCACGATGGTGCCAAAGTTTGGCGCGACTGAACATGGGATCTCCCAAATGTTGATGAGGAACATGCTAAGCTGCAAGATCGGCCAGCGCCCAAACTCTTCACTCCACGGCGCCCACAGCTCGCATCCAAAGGAGTAGAAGACGAGGTAAATCATCTGACCAACTCGAGCGGCCTGTTGACTTATCCCGAAGTGATCCGATAGAGGTTTGACGGCGCTCGGGTACACCGATGTGTTGAAGTTCATCGAGATCTGAATGCCAGCGATAGAAGCCAAATACATGGCTTTCTTCCACTTGGGCCACGTGTATGCGAGTTTATCCCAAGCCTCCCATTCTTTTAGCTCTCGCTTGCCGTCCGGACGTGAGGCGTTCGGTGGGTGAGCGTCGCCTCGACCATCGATGGATGCTGGGGCGCTGGCTTTTGACTTCTCATCGTCGCTTGGGCTGGTGCTATCCAGGAGTTGGCTGTGTCTGCGTTCTTCGCTGGTATCGTTTCCAGTCAAGACGCCCGAGCTGACTGGTGGCGATGGATGTCTCGGTTTCTCTTCCATGGTACTTCAAGCTGGGAAAGAAAAACGTTAGAACTCGGACAGTGGGACGTGGGCCAGACGTTCTCAAAGTATAGGAATATCACATCGACAATAATGTTTATGACGTCTAATTGAAAGCTCAGAGCACGGTAGTCCGACTCTCCACTGTTGAGGGATATTTTGCCCGGGTTTCTCCATTCTTACACAAAATGGAGAACATCGGCCGCATTTGGGACAGCTGAAAGCGGTAGCGGTGTATATCTGTGCATGGTGAAAACGCACATACTGTCAACAATTGGCTCAATGCGAAGCGTTCGGCCGATAGTCAGCCGTGCTGTGCAGATACAGATTCTGTCCATCGATGGCAGTAGAAACCACGATCACCAGGGGTCGTTGGCATGTATCAAGGTGGAACGTGTGCTGACATCTTCGCACTAATTATCTCTAGACCCGATTAACTGACGATAAGTGTCGCAAAGATTTGGTGTTTGGTGGAGACCATGCCTGAGATCTGCATGCGGCTCAAACTAAGAAGTGACGAAGTGGGGCCGGCAAGCCTTGATCTCTGTGACATCATGCCAGACTTCGCCAGACTTGACTCCAACGTGCATATTGTGGTTGTTGTGAAAGCCGCAAAAACATTCCGTTCACTCTTTTTGAGGCTCTTCGACACCGATATCGATATGGCTGGATGCGAGTTGATATCTAAAGTACCCACAACGACCTCACCAACCAGCTACATGCAAACAAGTACGCATCAGGTACAATTCTGGAAGTACGTTACACGAAGCATAATCTTGCGTACGGGAAGTCCATCTTGAGATAGGTTCATTGAAGTCGCCGGCCATCGTGACTGCTGTTATCATACTTAAAACACCACGATGATTGATTTGTAAAGCGACTTCACCAAGATGAATTTCCACAAGGAAGAGGGCGAACATGGATTGTAAGAAGTCTGAGTTCCTGGGACGATGCAGGATCGAGGCAACAACTCGCCTTATCTCTTCCCCTCCTTGCACTCACCCCACCATCCGCATCCTCCCGCCAACAACACATCCACAAATACACGTATACACATATATTCACAAGCACATTAGTCTGTCACTGAATGACATAACAACTCACACTCACAAAACTCCGCCAACGTACTTCCGGCCCCCAAGATCGCCGCTGTACGCTTAAGCAAAAGGTGGGGCGCAGTCCCTCTTTCTGAAGGACCATGCAGCTCGTATCTGCACCATCACGCATGCACGCTAGAACACCTGTCTCAGCCTCACTTTGGTCCATTCGTTTGCCCTACACATGCAAGCCTCAGGCAAGAATGACGACGGGTAAAAAGGCAAATGAAGATGAAGGACGACGTGGCAAGCGCGAGATGCGCGTGGTGATGAATGGACGGCAAGATGAAGGGAGAGCGGAATTCACGCGCTCAAGTCTGATCGCTGCAGTTGTATTGGTGATGTCGTGAGTTGCATGAAGCGTTTAGCCATTCATCTCCTACTCCGACTTCACCGTTATTCCTCCCTGCTTCAAGTTCACCAGTCTCACCACTTTCAGTCCCAACACCGAGCGACCGATCGCTTATCCGCCGTTCCAACACCCTGGACCCCAATGGCCCCTTTCAGCCCCAGACGTTCCTCCCCACCACCCCACGTGTCATCCGGTGAAAGTTCCTGGAATAAGGCGTAAGCTCCGCGACGTTTGTTTCACAACCTCGTGACAGGGGAGTCTGCCTTGTATGTCTGATAGGCGAGAATGCAGTGAATAAGCCAATGAGAGGTGGGATTTTTGGTAATGACATTTTGATATTGTGGTGTGGCCGGGTGGAGGGCGATTGTCGTGTAGATTGTACTGGAAGGGGGCTGAGACATTGTGCGTGGTGGGTGGTGTGGCTGTGGATGGGTAGGTCACAGCATGTGCGAATGTGGCTTGAGGCTGTGCTGAACATGAGATTTGTAGTACTTTGTACTGTAGATACTTGCGAGGAAAGTAAGTACTGTTTGATCAATGCTGTGTAGGAATCACCAGAGGGTAGCAATGAATGCAGCTTGTATGCATATGATGAAGACTTTCAATTTTGACGCTTCCAAACAATGAAAACCGAAATATTCTTGCGCCAGGGTATCAAGCTAAAAGCGAAATTCATAAAGTCGTGTAAATGAACAATCACTCCTCCGACTCCTCCGCGCCACTATCCCGAGCTCCAGATCGTCGTGGCTTCCCAAGCCCAATCTTCCAGCCACCATGCTCTCGCACAACAAGTCCCTCATCAAGCAGATATCGCTCAAGGCTCTCGTCCCGATTCCAAAGTTTAACGTCCAACATATCAACAGTGTTGCTCTTGTCCTTCTCGAGATGACGACTAATATGCTCCATACGCTCTTCCCACGACGAAGGGCCTTCAAAAGTCTTATCGCAGAAGAGGCAGACAGACTGCTGTGGCGGGTTGCGAAGCTTCCTCAAACAGCGCGACTGATGTTTTGGCAGGTTGTCTTCGTTGACTGGAAACTCTTTTTGCGCGCGGGCATGGTTGTGGTCTTTTGATGCAGCGTGCATGCGGCGCAGGTGCTGTGTGAAAAGATCCTTGCGATTGAAGTCGTTGTAGTAGACGGCCTGATCGTCATTGGGATCAGTGGTTGGTGGGCAGATATCGCATCGCCAGAAGCCGAGCTTGATGTGCTGGGTGTTGACGTGCCTCTTCCATTCGTTCTTGGAGGCGAAGGTTGAGTTGCAGCCATACGCTGTCAGTGGGCATGGGAATGGTCGCCGGTCGTCGTCGGTCTCCATATGTTTCTTCGATGCGCACGAGACACGACGAGCCCTTTGCTTGGTGACTTTGTTGGTGTTCGCAGGCTTGGACACACTGGCTCGTTTGGCATTTCTGTTTGGGCTACCGCTCGAGGCGGAGGACCGCCTTCGCTTGCCCGACTTGTTTGACCTAGGGGTGTAATCGCAGTCTGAGTCGGATGCCGGGTCTTCATGAACGTCATCCATCGGTACAACCTCCTCGGCGTCTCTTGGTGAGTTGCCAATGCCTGAGTCGGCATACTCCCTCGAATCATCCGACGTCGTAGTGTCCATCTTCACAGGGACATGCTCGGAGACAACTTCGTGCTTTGTGTCAATCGTCTCAATGTCCTCCATAGCCGGCTCAGACTCTAGCTCGTGGTGTTCGTACTCAAGTTGGCGTAGAGTGACGCTGCCGCCGAGATGCGGAAGGGCGGGCAGATAATCACAGTCCTTGGAGTTCGTGGGATATGGTAGCACTGGTTGAGAGAATGCTTCTGTAGGGCTACCGTATGGATCTCCTCGAAAGGTGAGTGGCGAGTGGAGCTCGTTTTGTTGCGAGGTGTTACCGCTCGATGCAGACGTTCGGTCTGGTGAAACATTACGGTAGCAGTCTGCTGAGGGCCATTGGTCGAATCGATTCACCGGAAGGCGCTCGAAGGTATTTTTGGCATAGAGAACGCTCTGAGCGATGGAATACTGGTCGTGCATGAACCGGTCAAGTGGTCGGACTCCTATGGCACCATTCTCAAAGTCGTCAAAGTATGTTCCATCCTCCAGACTGAAGTGCATATCTTGCTGTCTGTATGAAGTCCCGTAGTTGTAGTGCTCTGCTCCCCACCCGGTATAGTGAGACTCGTCCATGCTCATGATTTGTGGGAGGTCTCCGTACTGAGCCATGGCAAGTGTCTTGATGCGTGACAAGAGACTTCTGGTTGTCGATGTCGGGGCGTGATGTCAAACGATATAGAATCGAGATGTAGATGGTAGTTCAGTGTATATGTACTGTTTGGAGATTCGGATGTCCTGAAACCTGCCCTTAGTAGCAGCAAGCCGGGTAGATGTAGGCAACCAGCCGAGTATGACGAAGGCTCGAAAAAGTGTAAAAGGGGCGGAGTATCGATTGCAGATACTGATTCCGAAGGCAGCAAGATGTAGACTTGTTGATAGCTTGCACTGCCCTGGAGTTGCACTGATGTACCCCCATTTCCTGTTCCCATATCCTACTTCGCTTTATGATGGAGACTGAGCAGAGCCGCATAACCTGGACCAATAAGCTTCAGTTCCACCACTCGTCTTGGCGACATGAGACCCTGGTCGAGTACAGCACAGCTTTCACCGGTGGACCTTCGCTTCCACGGGACCAGCCACCACCTTACTCAACGTGGGCGTCTAGTTCTGGCCGGCGTCGCATATTGGGCAAGGCCCAAGATTGGAGCCCCAGAAACAAAAGTAATTACGCCATGGATATGGCGGATCGCTACCGTATCGCAGCACATCTGGAGCTTACTGCAGTCTCGCACGCTCGAGCAAACATGAAACCCTGCAGTCGATTGAGCTCATGATGGTCTGAGAGCAGACGCAGGGGCTATCGCATTCTCGAATCGTTGAAGCATTGTGAGATGAATTGTGTGTTCGCGCGGGTTAATCCTGGAGTACCTCGTGAGCCGTGCCTGAGGTTGGCCCCGAGAAAAGCCACGCTGCGCAGGCTCGGGAAAGAGGTGCGAGCTAGCGGGCAGTGTGAACGCTAATATGATATGACCATTTGGGGCGAAGCGGAACGAATGCGCGACAACTGCATTCAAAAGACATGGAGAAGCGATCCCAATCACTACCACCTACCCATACTTCAGGAAGGACAGCTTCATCTGGAGGCCGACTCCAAGTGGATTTACGAGCATGCTTCTGTGTTCCCACACCTGCATCAGGGGTCTCACCATCCCGAGGCCGCGACCGCAGGAAAAGGAAAGCTGATTGAGCAGCCCAAACCCCAACCGAGCCAAGAGAGCATTTGTTAAGCGAATGAATGTGTAGTGGAGGGAGGAGCGACACCCTCATTCGATTGGCGAATGTGGTCTCCTGGGGGCGCAATCGTGCGTCTCTCGAATTAGGCAGCGAGGCATTTAGACAGGGCGGAGCATCGGACTAATAACTTGTTCATGGTCGTTGTACACATCTCGAAGGGCACTGGAAGAACAATAGCTTAAACCCGACATCTCTCGAGTGGTGAAAAACGCCAACAAGTTGCGCCAGGGCTGTTTTCCGCTCACGGCACGTGCTCGAGCTTCGTCCACGTCAATCTAGAATGCGTCTTGCGCTGGCGATCGGCTGCTTTGACCGCTCAATTCATAGGCCTCGAGGCGTTGGGGCGCATTGGGGGCGGTGCGAGCCGTAAGAGCAGACGAGAGGGAGGGGTCGGCGGGGAAGTGACTGCTTGGAGGACTCGGAGGTGTGATGCCGTCCCGAATCAAACGACCTGGCACTGCTTGACCCCTGCATCGGCGCCTCGACGTGTTCGTCCATGCTCGCAGCCACTATCAATCATGGTCGATTATCCGGCGGCTCTGCACTGATGCTGTGAGACATCATCAATCACATTCGATATGAGAGTGCTGTGCTGTCAGAGCAGCTAGGGAAGCCACAGATTTTCAGACGAAGTCACTATCACTTGAGAGAAGCGGCAAAACATGACTTGAACTGTGCTAGGGCTACATGTGACGGCTTTGAATATGTCCAAAATGCTTTACAGAGCACAAGCTTCAACTCGGCGTGTCAGCTAACATGCCGTCCCCGCAGATCTCCGTGTCCACATCGTACCACACTGCCACATCCACAGCACTGGGACGAGGAGTCATAGAAATCGGCTATCTTTACACCGGATAGGCGGGTCAGGCCCCCCTGCGTGGCCGCCAACGCGGGATGATAACTCCTCATAGTCCTTCTTGAGATGTGGGCTTACACAAAATATGTACATGGCTGTAGGTATTGCAATATCGACGCCACCAGCGCGTCGACTCTCATGCAGCGTATTTGGCGACTAGACGCTCCTCAATGCCCTCGAGAATCCATTGATGATCCAGCACCTCTAGATTCTCGGCTTCGTTCTGGAACAGCTTATCAGGATCCTGTTCCGGACCCATCATGCCGGCGCCTGGATTCGACATGGCCATTTGTTGCGTCACTTGATTGGCGGCTAGGGTTGTCAGCTCGGAGTGACCGGAAAGCGAGTTTGCTGGGAAGATTTACCGTTGTTGCTTCCCAAGATAAAGTTGTACACAGGCTGCAACCCGAACAGTGTAAGAAAGTACCAGGACAGACTGGACACCCATCTGACATCCAGATCACGAGTACCGACTCCAGACTGGAGCATTGATTTAAACTGCGGCGTCAACGGAAAGGGCAGCTTCACTGTTGGTCAACAGCGGTTAGCGAAGGACTACTAGGCGTATTATGTGGCTGTAGGATGTTGCTAGTATGGTACGCGCTGTGGCTGACTTTCGAGAAAGTATGGGCACTCCGAACATCCGCGTCAATACCTCGACTCGTGTAGTCAGGAAAACTCGTTTTGGCTGAGGGAACGGCCTCAATCGGGTACGGTACCACGTGCAAAATGAATGTATCCAACATGAACTTACTAATAACAAAGCCCGAAAAGAAGGCATTAATCCACCCCATGATCAGACTCTGCGGCACCATCATAGCCATATTGCCCTTCATCATGCCCATCATGCCCTCCATAGCCGCCGGATCGCTCATAGGGTTCGGCCTGGGCTTGCCCCTCGACTCTGGGTCGGCCAGGAACTTGCCCTCCTGGTAAGCCTGCACCATGTACGATTTGCGCGCCTGGAAAGAGGCAGGAGAGAGCACGTTTGCGTTGGTGCGGAGGTTGACGCCGCGGACGAGGGAGCGCTGTTGCCGGATTTTGGGAAGGTCTTGTTTCTTGGGCGTGGTTTGGAGGAGTGTCATTGCGTAGTGGCGGAGGATGCCTGTGAGAATCTGAGGGTGTTGTTAGTAGTAGAACTATCAGAACAACGTAGAGGAACGTACCATAACCACTGTGATGGGGAGCAGTATCCACCAACTGCCATGCTGTTAGTGATGCATATAGCCCTTCATCGAGACCACGTACAACAGGGCGGGATCCCTATGAATTGTCTGCACCACGGGTTGTGCCATCTTGCCGGTAATGAGCGAGATGCGCGCGTCGATAGAGTAATCAGAGAGTGGTGGGTGGTGAATGATGAAAGCTATGCGGCGGAATTGCGGGAGAGGGCCAGGGTCCGACCGCGCCTTCGCTGAGTGGACACCTCTGCTTTCCACCACCAAGCTCACTCACTATAGCGACTGCGAGAGCTTCACGCTCTACGACCACCATTCTCTCTTTCTTGTCATACACTTAGAAACCACACACACGTCAAGATGTCGGCAACACAGAAGATCGCCGTTCACTCACTGTCTGGTAAGTGCCATATGCTTCCTCACCTCACATAAACTATAATAACAACACCAGACCTCAAGAACACCACCGACGACGCGCTCCCCAACTACCTCCACTCCCTCAAGTTCAAGCAAATCCACACACAAACCGACATCCGCCTCGTACTCGGCTACGTCGCCGTCGCCATCTCAGGCGCACTCTTCTACTTCGACTGGAAATTCGGCTGGGAAGCCTCAAAACCATACACAGCACCGGCCGTCGCAGCGTATTTCATCCTCAACGGCGCGTTTTCGTACTGGCTATGGTTCGTGGAGAAGGGCGTTGTGTATGAGGGTGAGGGCAAGACGGGAAGGGTACGTTCAATGCGCGAGTAAGCACGAGATGAAGAGAGGCTGACAGTTGACACAGGTCCGAATATCCTCACACACGAAGAAACACATCCCCATCTACGAATGCGACGTCGTCTTCACGCCCAACGGCTCCTCGCTCGCACAGAACATCAGCATCCGCGCGCCCATGACACGCTGGTTCACCGCAGACGGCTTCTTCACTGCGAAGCCCTTTCAGCAGTGGCTGGCCTCGGAAGTTCCTGTCATTGGCGCCGCTGACCCGAATAATGTCGTCGAGGAGATTGGTAGGGGGAACACGGCGGATGCTGGACAGGGACAGAACAGCTTCAATGTTAATAGCTCGAATGCGGCGGAGATACTGGAGCATCTGAAGGCTAGTGGAGCGAACTTTGCGGGTGCGACTGGTGGGAGTGGGCGGAGGAGAAAGGCATAGATGCTGCGTGGATGAGGTTAGGATTCGTGAAGGGCAAAATGGCGTTGGAATGGTGAAAGTGCGTGGTTGTGAGCCTTGCATATTTGGCATACCCGTATGATGATATCTGAGGTCATGAGTACCCATCGAAAGGTACATGAAGTGTGTCCAATGCATGAAACGCCATGAAATGCGATGCTCTGTGTCCCTTCGGCTTTGGTACCCTATAACAACTTTCCTTTTCATGCGACGCCCTCGGCCCTTGTTTAGTCTACCGTCTCCATGCTCCTTGCACCGCAGGCTCAAAACTATTGCTCCTCCTGCTCTAGCAATGGCAACACATCCAGCTCTCTCCTTACGATCCTCTCGAATTCCTCCCTGTCGATGCCCGAAGCTTTGGCAAGGCGGAACAAGCTCTTGATGTCTGTGCTGATGTGCTGCTTGATCGCAGTCTCCGCCTGGCTATAGTTCTCTGCTTTTCGCTCCAATCTTTCCACAGAGTTGGTTGAAGCAGATGAGGAAGGCCGAGGATGGTTCAAACCAGAGAAGTCGTCAACACCTTCCATGCCATCTGTATTGCTCACGAGATGTGCAGGCGGCATCGACGAGTCGTAGCCGTTGGGTCCTAGATTTGAAGTCTCGAGTGGCTCGGTCTGCGGCTCGCGTGTGTAGTTCAGAGCGTCGCCGTTCAGTGTCGACTCACCAGCCGCAGGGGCTACCTCGTCAGGATCGTGGGCATCGAGGGCCGGTTGGACTTCCGAAGCGTAGCGCGCAAAGTAGTCGAGCTCTGACTGCGTTGGCCCGACCTGGGTACGGCCACTCATCGGCACAGGCGAGCGCTTGAGCTGAGGTGTCTCTCCCGGCGTCCTGTCGTATGCTGCCCAGTATGAATCGTCGTCTTCCTCCTCAGTTTTTGCCGGCTCTGCGAGCAATACTGGCGTGGCCGTGACTGTATTGCTCTTAGATGATTTGCGCCGGAAGCCTGCCTCGTTCGCCTCGCCCATGCTGACGAACCATTCTGTGCCATCGTCTGCGTCTTCCGTGCCTCTCAGCTCGGCGAGAAGCCATCTGCTACCACCCTCTCCGCCCGTACACCATAGGTATGTTGGAAGGAGCCCGAATTCGCCGAGTTCTAAGCGCGCGTGTATTGTCTCGGGGTCTGATCGTCGGTAGAGTATCTGGTCAGGGTCGTCTACCTCGATCTCGCCTGACGAGGGATGAGGCTCGACATTGATCTTCTCTATGACTTGTGGTAGCCTAGATCCAGCATCTCTGTCCCAGCATAGCAACGACAGCCAATCATCAGAGGCAAGTAGCTGCAGACGTTGACGGAGAATCGGCGACAGGAGGGGTAGAAGGCCCGGTGGCGCTTCCTTCGCTATTATGGATGTGGACAGACAGGCCAGAAGCGGCGGGAGAAGCTCCCTTGAGTCTGGCTGTGGGATGGCCTGGTTGAGTCCAGGCATGGCTGTATGTGCGGGGAAGAGGTGGGGGTTCGACAGAGGCGTGTTTGCAGCGGCGCGCTGTCTGCTTGAGAGATGAGACTCGAGATGTCGAACGGAAGATCCGGAGAGTGACTGTCTGTCCTTGCTGCTATGTTCTCGCAGTGTTGAGTGAGCCAAAAAATAGGATGAAGTTATTAGCGTTGCAGTGAAATTTCAGGCAAGAGCAACGCCGAAGTTCACAGCTAGACTCGAAGATCGTATGCGTCTAAGAGGCACTGTCCTAGACCGCGGTTTTCTCAATCAAATCTTCCTGTGTCCGAAAGCGTGTATCGTGTTGCTGAGCTAAGATGTTGAAGCCGTCTGCATACGGAAACGGACGTTGACAACCAAAGGGTGGCACAAACGACGCGGAGGGTGTATAAGAAGAGTGATTCTCGAGAAGGCATGAAGCAGAGGGACGAGCCCAAGCGCACGATGGCTCGTCTCGGCTCATGGCGACGGTCATACGCTTCGATTGTTTGGAGACTCGTGATCCGTTCCGCCGAAAATGTGGCACCTGCCCGGTTGTACTTGCCCGCGTCGAGACGCGACTATCTGCGTTAGCCGTCCGCAGAGCCTCGTCAAAATACTCCGTACCAGGTCGACATTTTCGGCATCTCCTTCACTTGCAGCACAATTTTCGTGAAAGAACAGGCAGATTGATCCGTCATCTCTCCACAGCGCTCCAGCCCTACAGTACAGTCATTGTCGCTATCTGACAAGCAACTCCGCCTTGAAGTGGTACCAGCACATCACCAACTCTCACGATGTACATGACCGCACTCGAGTGCACCAAGAAGTCTCAGCACATTGAGTCATATGTGGCTGTGATGTTATTTTGGCTTCGTTAAGAGCTCTGCGGCATCTGCGGCCCTGAAGATCTGGCGCTTGATCGACTCCGTCGTCCATCGCAGACAGCCTTTATTTCCACCTTCTCGCCGACAACACTACAGTGCCTACTCCATGGCGACTGGGTGGGCTACAAGGCATGTCCTCCTCATGTGCAACCAAGAGTTGCTTGCAACGGCTAACTAAGCCTTACATCCATTGGGGTCACCCCGTTCTCCAGTCTCTAACATTACTCCCCTGACACGTGCCTGATTACGACTTACCATCAGTCAGCGTTGCCCTGAGAGGTAGCCAGATCTGAGAAGCGGTGTCCTCCGCCAATCTACTCATTCATCGAGGTACTGCTTCATAGAGCATACGAGTGGTAATGCTAAGTTGTTCGTCGAACGAAGGCAGCCAACGATGGTGATAATGAGGCAAAATTCAAGTATACCTGTGTTGTGATACAACAGCAGTCCTCGGATGTATCCTCACTCGCTCGTATGTGAGAACATGCAGCAGTTCATCTTGTTGGGCTTGTTGATTCCCCGAGGACTGCTCGCCTGATGCAGACAAAGCGTGAACAGTGTCCTGAAGGCACTCATCGCGCCGCAAATTCGGCCACATCTCCAGTGGTATCCACTACCGGTAACGTCCGGCACTTTATCCGGCTGAGCTCGATGATCATGAAACTGGAGGCTCAGGCACATCCTCCGGTGTGGCTGAAGACGCGCGGATCAACCTTCACTAGATCAATTTCGAGATGGCTACACGAGCTATAATCTGACTTCATAGTCTCGAGGGATGTACTATGATCGGGTGCAAACGATTGGGACGACCAGAAGGTATCAGTTCAATTCTTCCCCAACAACACGGGCGAGAGACGGCATTAGCACGCTCTGCGCAGCGTGAACGACTGGTCGCTTGGCTCGCCCTTTATATAGCACCCTGGCCATGGGTTGTTCAAATACTAAGCGCCCGGCTGAGCAGGCGAGCAGCGAACGCCGCGACCAGCGTGTTTCATGAAAAGAAGAAATACATTTTAAGAAAGCGGTTGCAGCAAGCCGACGTGCTATAGTATTTGTAGAGTCAAAGACTGCACTATCGGCAGCTTTTGAATATATGATCCGCCCCGGACATAGCCACAGCCACATGCCCCGTGTCCCCGCCCGCATCTCTCGAAGCTGGGGCTGTGCAGGTGTATCAAGCCTGCCAAGATCCTCTCGCAGACCCGCGAATCTGCCTCGAGGCTTCAATCAAGCTTGAATCGCGCGTGCCAGCGTCGCGCTTGTTTCCAACAAGCTGCGCTGTTCTTGAGATTCCCATCATACTCCGGAGAGTACTGCGCCCGCGTTGTTTCGAGCTCGCAAAGGCGGTCCCCTTGGCACTTCAGCCCTCCACCCCGGTCCGACACTTCTGGACGTCTTGGGGAACCCCAAATCAGCCTTGACCGGTGCCTGCAGTCTCTCCCTCGTTGCTGCGGCTGGCTTCAGTGTCCGCCACGAATTCACGCTGTTTCCGCCAACCAACTAGCCAACGTCGCAACTTTCTACCGCTGCGCGCCCGTCTGCCAGCTTCTACCGTCCCGCTAATCCACTGCAACTCATCAACTTCGAGGGGAATCGGCACCGCCATTATTGCCCTCCACCTTTGCAGAAGCCAACCCTGCACGAGGCAGATCACACACGACCAGCGGTCATCCTTCTCACGGCTCTCGCCACTCCATCTGTGATTCTACCACTTACCACATTGTCGTCTCCACACAAATCCTCCTTGTCGACGCAACCCCGGTGAATTCCTTCGATCTGGTCTGCCTGGCATCCGCACAAAATCGACTACACGCCGCCAGGCAGCATTATGCATCATTAAGCACGAAGTCACGTTACTTACCGCTTCGGAGGAAAATCGTGGCATTCGCGCGTCTATCTTCGCTGTCCAATCCATTTCGAGTCTGCCTTTCGGCAATTCTGCATGAGTACAGCAACCATGAATGCTGTTGATGCTCAGGCACAGCCAGTCGACGGGCAGCGCCGCCAGCAGCGCCACCCCCAGGACGCCCCTTCGCACCCCTACGCTCATGTTCCGCCTACCGCGAATTTCTTCATGCCAGACACTCAAGGCGCGTTTACATTCTCTGCTGAACCCTCTTCCATGATGTACGATGGCTCGTTGAATACCCTGCCAAGTTCTACTACTGGACCAGAGTCTGCTTATACACCCAACATAGGCTCGTCCATCGATTCTTCACTCCACCCGGACATGGTCAACTACTCCTATCCACCAGCAAATTATGCACAGATGCAGAACTATGGCCTGTCGCCTGGCTCCTATAACGGTAACGGCCAAGGCATCTCGCCATCCCACTCGGCAGAACACCTGAGCCCTGAAGGTGGCTACATGAGTGATCCGAGCATTCAAGACCTGAGTGCCTATACTACGCCAAACTTCCACCCACAACAACTGGATGACACGCTAGCCAATTTCACCATATCTGACAACGGCTCAGCCAACATCTACCAACCTTTTCAAGGCAACATGGACATGTCGCCGCTAACCTCGGGTACGCTGAACATGTTCAATGCTCAACCGCCCATGCTGCACAGCAACGGACAACGAGACCTCCACCATCAGCTCATGTCGCCTTCCATGACGAATAACTCAAGTCCGGTTGTGGGCAATGAGACTTCTGCCTTCCCTACCATGCACTACCCTGGCAGCTTTGGAACATCCACGCCCCCACATCAGACTGCCGAACTATCACATGCGACCCCAGTAAAGCAAACCCAGAGCCCGGCGCTGACGAACAGCCCCAGCAATATGGCAGCCCCTCACCCTCGGCCCCTCGCGCGGCACCTGACAAGTCCAATTGTGCGTGTAGAGCATTACAGCAGGGAGGACTCACCTTCCCGATCCGACAACAGCAGGCCCCTCAGCAAAAGAAGCCATGGTAGCCGCCCCTCGGCCCACCATCTTTCTCCATATCCACAGGAAGAATCTTCAGACGAGGAAGAGATACGCGAGCCGGTTCGCATGCAGTCTGTTGTGGGTGGCCATGAACGCAATGACGACGGCTCATGGGCAATGGGCGGGGCGGGTCAAGCTGGTCTCAGTCCTGAAGATCGTCAAGCGATGGGCGATGCTTGGGTGCCTAGCATAGGGGAGATGGTGGAGCAGCATGCAAAGCAAGAGAAGAAGCTCGAGGTTCAAGAATGGCTAACAAAAAGTGAGGTCGGCAGTGAGGCGGGCGATGTTCCGCCCTCTGGCAATCTTTTGGTCCCCCATGCTGGCCGTCGTCGCGCAAAGAGCACGAATGACCTGCATCGTCGCGATCCGCAGAATCAGTTCGGTCTTGGTGTTCGCACCAATTTCAATCGGTTCAACGATGCTAGCATACCTGGACCTGGAGTATATGTTGATGAACGAAGCGAGTACGATGACTACGAGGATGATGATGAGGATGACGAATTTGGTGAGCCTGAGTCTCCACCAGCGAATGTCGATGTCAAGGCCAGCCAGGATGAGAGCTCGTACTTCCCTCCTAGCAGAGATTCAGTGGTGGTCGCGGGTGCAGTCGTGCGGCCTTGGGTGGACCTTCCGTCACAATCTCCAGCTCCATCTAGCCGCTACCAACCACCAACCTCCAACGCGGCCATGATGCGCTTCCGTTTACGAGCCAAGGATGTTGAGTCAGCCTCCCTAGCAGCCACAGTCGGGTCTCGCAGATTGAGTGAATCCGATATTGGCAGTATTCGAGCTTCGCCTGGTGTTGCTAAGTTGATTGAGTCGCCGGATCCCAAGAAGAGTAGAGAGAGGCAACGGCGTCCCAGCTTCCTGGAAAACATACTACCCAAACGGACACCCAGCAATCTCCTCAAGCGAAAAGGAAGCATGCCTGTTCAGCAGTCTTCTGACACAGCATCAGACAAGTCGAAAGAGGTGGTAATGGAAAAGCCGAAGCGTATTGGGAGTTGGGGTCGGCCCAAAACGCCAAGAGTAGACACTAACCTCAGTAACCATAGTAGAGAGGGCGGTCCTCCAAGCGCAACTGGTCTATCAGCCAATGCTGGCCCGTGGTACTCTGGCGCAAGAAACGTGATCAAACGCAGCCGGAGCAGAAGTGACATTGGCAAGTCTCCAGGATTGAAAGAGCTTATGACACAACACGGCGGCCCACCAATGCCAATGTTAGCATCGCCACTGGCTGAAACCGAAGCCACCAAGCAATCTGCGCAGCCCAGCCCTGCTGGGGATGATGACGACGATGAACAAGAAGCTGTGAAAATGGATCTCAACGTTCGTTCTGATCCTATCATCCCGACGTATGAAGGTTTCCGAACACATTCCAGGCAACTCAACCCGCGTTTGGCCGACTTCATGGTTGAGCGGATAACTCAGGAGCAGATGCGCAGATACAAGCGTCTGCTTGAGTTTCGCGTCAAGCACATGAACGCTGTAAAGAATCACGACTGTGCGTCTGTTGGATTTTGCCCAGATCTTGGAGGTGAAGCAAAACAGCTACCTCCTCGTGCTGGGAATAAAGACCCTGATGCTCCCTTCATTGGCTTTCAAGTCACTGCGCCGGGGGGCTCCGAAGATGATGGAGAGCCTGCACCAGAAGGCACCGTCCAATCCGCACAATTTCCATCGGGTGTTCCATTGCCACCAGTGAAACGACTCCCAGCAGAATTTGAGTGTCCCTTGTGCTTCAAGGTCAAGAAATTCTACAAACCTTCAGACTGGACCAAACACGTTCACGAGGACGTCCAGCCGTTCACTTGTACATTTCCAAACTGCGGCGAGCCAAAGTCTTTCAAGCGCAAAGCTGACTGGGTCCGACACGAGAATGAACGGCATCGCCAATTAGAGAATTGGACATGCCAAATAGCTGACTGCAACCACACGTGTTATCGCAAAGACAATTTTGTACAGCATCTTGTTCGAGAGCACAAGATAGCAGAGCCACGCCAACGGACTGGACGAACAGGTAACAAAGATGTGCCAGCAGCAGATCAAGGTACGTGCACTCGGCATACTCAAGTTGTAGTGGTTAATCATTATTCAGACGACATTTGGACGATTGTCGAGAAGTGTCGCCGTGACACTACTAAACAGCCGAAAGACGAACCCTGTCGTTTCTGCGGCAACATTTGTGCGAGCTGGAAGAAGTTGACTGTTCATTTGGCGAAACACATGGAGCAAATTAGCATGCCGATACTCACACTTGTGGAGCAGAAGCAGCTCAATGCGGATAGTATCATCAGTCCTGTCGTTGAAATGCCCGAGAGCCGCAAGTTGTCCATGACTCCCAACAGGTCGCCCATCGATAATGGTTCACGATACAATCCTACTTCGACTCTAGCCCCAGGGATCGACCCATACGGCCGCTTTCCACAAGATCCGAAGCCCGAGGTTGCAGCCAGTACTATGCAAACTTACCCGCCGCCACAGATGGTGCCGTACAAAGGCCCGCAACCAGCTCAAATGAGTGGCTACGCAGCTTTTGTTACGAGTGGACAGACCTACCCAAATCAAACATATCCAGGACTTCAGCAGCCGCCAAAGCCACACAATGGCTATGTCAACGGGCTACAGATACCGAATCAGCCCTATGGGAATGGGCAATACTCCGTGGCTCCCGTGTCCGCGGTCCAACAGCAACAGGCAATGTACACGGATTCTCCAGTGGATTCGACATCTTTCCCAAATTACTACACGCAAGAGCCCCAGAATTTGTCGAACGACGGAGCCGGCATGGGCTACGATCCCAACGCTACAATGCAATACCAGCAACAGCAGCCGCCTCAGCAGGGTACATATCAGGCCATGGCGTACTTGAATACGCAGCACGATTACCAATACCAAGGACAGTAGAACCTGACTCACAAGGAAATGTACTTGCTTTAATGTATTAGACGAAGTTTTGAGTCACGCATCTCATCCAGGTTGTTTTACATAGTTTTGTCTCTCGCTCGATATCCTTTTCGCATGTTGGGTCATGTCTTTGGTTATGATTGACGGATTTTGGTATTAGATACATACTGCCTTTTCTTTTTTTGTTGCATTTACGGGTTGCAGTAGGCCTGCACTACGCTATAGAATTAAATGCACCGCTAGCACCGCTTCTCGCGTCCTGCTGTTGAGACATGTGCGAGACGTTGATCTGAGCAGCTGCGAGGCATCACTGGCGCATCATGAAATCTGCCACTGAGATTGGTCCACGAACAACACTGCATAGTTTTTGCATGCGATCGCATCTTATCAGCCACGCTCATGGGTTGAGGGACCTCTGCACACTTGCACGACCCAACAGTAAGCCACTGTGCAATCCGCCGTCGGGCTCAGTCCATGCACAGTCGCCGATTGGTCGCACACACTAATGAAGGACGACCACAGCCACACTCAATCGTCGCTTTGTGTGCAAGTATGAGGTCCTCCGCAGACTTGGCGGCTCGAACACCATCAGCAGGCAGCAGGAGGGCGACCTATCGCCCTTCTTGCCCTTCCTTGCAATCCGACGGAGGCCGCTTACCACGTTCCGGCTCCACACACAGCCATGACGAAGCTGCAGGTTGACAGCTTCACTATCGCAAGGACTCTTTCAACGCTCTCATGATCCAGAACCGCTTTGGACCTTTTGGCGACGGGTGCAGTGACATCCCATTTTCCAATCGAGGGATCCGATCATCCCGCGCAACCTTCCCCCATTTTTACACCGGTGACCGGTGCGTGGGCGCACCAAAGGCTGGAGGACCTCGTCGCGGCATTGCAATCGCGCAACCCCAGGGGACTTGGACGTCAGCGCTGGGCCGGTGTGTGCATTTTGAGGGGTACTAATGCTGCAGGAGTGCGCTCTGCTGGCGATTTGACGGTTTGCGTACCTTTTGAAGCTGTCTCAAGATCAGGCATCAGGCTGCGGGCCGAACATCGGTAGGTCCGTTTCGTTGCATCGGCGGATTCGTCCTTTAGCTGTTTCATGTAGCAGAATTCATGGTTGCTTTCTTAGGCTTCCACTCGTGTGGGAAAAGGCCACATTGGGTATTCGCCTTGTTGAGCCTGAGGCGTGTGTGCTGACCTGTCATAGCAGCAATGTCACATCTAAACCAGGGATACCCGCCACAATTCAACTACAACGTCCATGGGCCTACAGAACAGTACAACTCTGTCTCTCGATCATCGTACCAAGGCAGTAATGGCTCTCAGCAATGGTCGTCGATGGCGCCACGGAGTGTTCAACACAGTAACATACCCAGCCCATCAGCATCGGTGAGATCGACTGCTACCACTCCAGTGAGCATTGTCCGTAGTCGTCCAGATCATCGCCTACCAGGTATAGGACGTGTCGACGACAACATTGATCCGAGTCTTTTTGCGGTGGGTGGTTATCTAGCTCCTATTGGCCATGTCTCTCAAGTCAACTACAACATCGAGCGAAGCTTGCGTGACGGACCATGGAATCCCCTTAGCATCGCAAGTCCGACCACTGGGGACGGACACACTCCTTTGCACCAAGCCAGTGCGAATCATAGACATTACCGCCAGGGGCCTGGCTCTACTGGTAGTGTAGCGGCACCTGTATCAGACTCTGGGTACAATTCGCAATCTGTCGTCAGCAACGACGCCAGTCGTATGAACCAATCTTATATAAATCGCAGTGTTGGACCACATGGGACTTTTGAGGCTCCGGCAGCGGCGGCTCCAGCAATGGCTCGCATGCTTTCAGATCAACGGTCACAAGACGGCCACCTCAGTAGCCGTAGTAGGCAACAGACCAGTGAATTGGCATGCTCACGATGCTCTGCGGTAATGAAATGTCGATCAGATCTCAAGTAGGTGTGAAGATCTGCTTGTGAACGTAGTGGCTGACAGGAGTTGTAGAAAGCACATATTACGGCACGATAAGCCGTATCTGTGTGATCAGCCTAGATGCAAGCGCAACGGTCAAGGCTTTACTACAGTGAACGACCTAGATCGACACAAAAAAAGCGTCCACCGCATAGGCCTTTTGAACAAGTCATACCAGTGTGCATCTGAGACCTGTAAGAATAAGGAGAAAATATGGCCACGGCTAGACAATTTCAAGCAGCATGTAGAGCGAATGCACAAAGACGAAGACGAAGCTGACTTGATCAAAAGGTAGGACGCGGTTCAAGTTTCGTGATACATAAGCTGATAGTTACAGATCATCGTTCGAACCTGTTCAGTCGGAGCACGCCGTAGAGAATATCTCTGTCGACCCTTCGGTCCTCATAGGGCTGGATCAGTCGTTCCCTGGTCACAGTGATTATGGAAGGACTTCGGAGCCAGACATGAGAAACGAGCAGGATATAGGTCAATGGCCTGTTGATCCTACTCCCACTGACGCTACGCTCAATTTCTACGACTCGACTATTTCTATGACCAGCGTAGGTGTAAGAACTAGCAGCGAGGAACGTCGTAGATCACAGCAGTACCTGGAGATGCAGGGCATATCGACTGTGGCATCGCCTCAATCGGACCTTTACAACGACCGACTACTAACGCCGTCGACCACGAGCAATACATCCCGCAACCTGGGCAGGAACGCTGGAACAGTACAAAGTCGCTCATCAGAGAAGCAGAAAGAGCAGCATCGTGAATTATCAGACGCACCAAAGACTAAAGCTCAGCAACAGAGACAGGCCTTACAAAAGCTGTCGAAGGCTGTATCCAACGAGATGGATGATTCGGCTGTTGATCTGGAGCAGCTCATTGTACGCATACTTGCCAGCACGACGACGACAGAAGACTGCGCGGATAAACGTCCTACAAACGAGGGTGCCTCTTCAAGCCATAACACACAAGGTGACCGTTCAAGCAAGGTCTTTCTCACGAAGAGCGAAGCCATCAAAGCGACACAAATGATATCGAATCTCATCAAGCAGAGCCCAGGATCCGCATTTTCACAGCCACGCAAATCGGGTCAAGGCTTCAATGCCAACAGCAAGATCTGCGAAATCTGCGGCTACGCAATGGCACGCGTCTGCGACCTTAAAAAACACATGAAGCGCCACGAAAAGCCATACGGCTGCACATATCCGAAATGCCACAAGCGCTTCGGCGCAAAGTCAGACTGGAAACGACACGAGAACAGCCAGCACTTCCAGCTCGAAGCTTTCCGATGCTGTCAATCACTACCGACCGGCGACGTCTGCGGCGAGCACTTCTTCCGCATCGACCCCTTCAAGAAGCACCTGGAGTCGCAACACAAGATGGAAAGTAAAGAAGACCGCGATACAGAAGCCAAGCGCCGCCGTATCGGTAAGAACTGCCAGCAGCAGTTCTGGTGCGGCTTCCACGGCGACATCGTCGAGCTGAAGGAGAAGAGGAACGCGGCGTGGGACGAGCGCTTCGATCATATCGCGCATCACTTTGAGAAGGAGAAGAGGAGTATTGAGACGTGGGTGTGTGCGGAGGAGAATAGGACGAAGAAGGAGCTGCTGAGGGAGATGGATCGGTATGTGTTTGATGATGAGGGTGAGAGGGGTGTTGGACCAGGAAACGCGGCGAATGTGGGACCGCCACCACCACCACCGGACCTGGATATGAATGTGCATTTGCAAGCACGTTCGATCAGTCATCCGCCGCCTCCACCGCCACCGCAGCAACAGACTAGGGCCCGGAAGCGAGGAGCACCTGATGAGTCTCCTGGTACGCGTAGCAACAAGAGGCACCACGCGAACACGCACCACGACGTTCCGCAATCGATGTACCATGACGCACCCTCGATGTCGGCCAACGACGTCTCTATCTACTGTGTACGTATTTGAGTACTTGAGATTTGCTTACAGGCTAACGAATGTAGTGCCAGTGCAAAGATGGACCTTGGAATAGCTCGTTGCAATCAGCGTGTACAAACCCGGATTGTGGCCATACTTATTGTCACAATTGTCAACACGACTGAGGGGGATGTAGATAGTTGCTCTTCGTATACATTGTTCAACTTTCACACGTTCTTTCGTGACTGTCTTGTACTTTCCAACGATCGGTCAAGCATTGTTGCTATTGCGCTGAGCATGTGATTGGTAGGGCTGTCTTAAGCTTGTGTCGTGGAAGCAAGTCAAGTTCTGACCAAGAAGTAACTGCATGAATGCACATCCAGAACATGCCAAAAATAAGAATGATGAATTGCGCAGGGTGCAAGAGTCGAGAGTGAAAAGTGATGCACATGTACATGTGGGGCGGAGATACTTAGCGCCGATTGGCTGCGAAAGGGACACCTCTACTTAACATAGCTCTCGAGGAGCTCCGTGACGCGGCATTGCGAGCGACAACACGTCTCTTTCTATCACCCTTCTTCCAACATGGCCGCTGCACAGGAAAGCTCCCTCCTGAAGCAGCTGAGCGGCCCCAATACTCGAGGCCTGCTCCGAGTGATCATTCTGTGCCTGATCGCCGGCGCCGCAGTGAGCAGTCGTCTGTTCTCGGTTATCCGCTTCGAGAGCATCATCCACGAGTGTTAGTAGGACAATGCCAGTACATGATACAATTGGCTGATCACATGATGCAGTCGACCCGTGGTTCAACTTCCGAGCGACCAAATACCTTGTCGAACACGGCTTCTACAGCTTCTGGGACTGGTTCGATGACCGTACGTTGCCCTCCCACGATATGCGCCGCTACACGTACAACAAGATGGAACAATTGACTGGTGCGACCATATAGGAACATGGCATCCCCTCGGACGAGTCACTGGTGGCACGCTCTACCCCGGGCTGATGGTGACCAGCGGCGCCATCTACCACTTCCTGCGCGCCCTCGCCATGCCCGTTGACATCCGCAACATCTGCGTCCTCCTCGCGCCCGCCTTCTCCGGCCTCACCGCATTCGCTACCTACCTCCTGACCAACGAGATGGTCGCGTCCCCGTCCGCCGGCCTCCTCGCCGCCGCCTTCATGGGCATTACACCCGGCTACATCTCGCGCTCGGTGGCAGGAAGCTACGACAACGAGGCCATTGCCATCTTCCTGCTCGTCTTCACCTTCTACCTTTGGATCAAGGCGGTCAAGCTTGGCTCCATGTTCTGGGGTGCAATGGCTGCGCTCTTCTACGGATACATGGTCTCAGCCTGGGGAGGATATGTCTTCATCACGAACTTGCTGCCTCTGCACGCCTTCGTTCTGATCTGCATGGGACGGTATAGCCCTAGGCTGTATGTCAGCTACTGCTCGTGGTATGCGCTCGGTACCCTGGCTAGTATGCAGATCCCCTTCGTCGGTTTCTTGCCTATTCGCAGCAGCGAGCACATGTCTTCGCTTGGTGTCTTTGGTCTTCTCCAGATCGTCGGTGGCGTCGAGTGGGTCCGCGCGCAGCTTCCCGGCAAGCAGTTCCAGACACTGCTCCGCGCCCTTGTCCTCTTCATCTTCGTGGTCGGCTTCGGAGGCCTGGTGCTTCTTACCGTCACTGGAGTCATTGCCCCTTGGACTGGACGTTTCTACTCGCTCTGGGACACTGGATACGCCAAGATCCACATTCCCATCATTGCGTCCGTCTCCGAGCATCAGCCCACCGCATGGCCCGCCTTCTTTTTCGATCTGAACATGATGATCTGGCTGTTCCCAGCTGGTGTCTACATGTGCTTCCGCAAATTGACGGATGAGCAGGTTTTCATCGTCATTTACGCCGTCCTTGCCAGCTACTTCGCCGGCGTCATGGTCCGTCTGATGCTCACCTTGACACCGATTGTCTGCGTTGCTGCGGCCATGGCTTTCTCCGAGATCCTCGACGTCTTCCTGAGCACCAAGACTCCCGAGACCGACGAGAAAGAGGATGGCACTGTCAAGGTGGCGGCGGCAGCTGTGCTTCCCGAGGGACTTCGATCGACCCGCAATCCCATTGTCGGCATCTACTCCTACGCGTCGAAACTCACCGTTGTCGGTGCTGCCCTCGTCTACCTCATGCTCTTCGTGCTTCACTGCACCTGGGTCACGTCCAACGCCTACTCCTCGCCCTCCGTCGTGCTTGCGTCTCGTCTTCCAGATGGCAGCCAGCACATTATCGACGACTACCGAGAGGCATACTATTGGCTCAGGCAGAACACTGCTCAGAACGCGAAGATCATGTCTTGGTGGGATTACGGCTACCAGATTGGTGGCATGGCTGACCGTCCAACCCTCGTCGACAACAACACCTGGAACAACACCCACATTGCTACGGTGGGTAAGGCTATGAGCTCCAGGGAGGAGGTCAGCTACCCCATTATGCGCCAACACGAGGTCGACTACGTCTTGGTAGTGTTCGGTGGTCTTTTGGGCTACTCCGGAGACGACATCAACAAATTCTTGTGGATGGTCAGGATCGCCGAAGGTATTTGGCCCGACGAGGTCAAGGAGCGCAGCTTCTTCACACCGCGTGGCGAGTACCGTGTAGACGAAGAAGCGACGCCGACCATGAAGAACAGCTTGATGTAGGTTACTCACTCCCATCTTTGCAATTCGTCACTAATAAAATCATAGGTACAAGATGTCGTACTACAACTACAACGCGCTGTTCCCCGCTGGACAAGCTCAGGACCGCGTCCGTGGCTCCAAGCTGCCTGCCCAAGGCCCAGAGCTTAGCACAATTGAGGAGGCCTTTACCAGCGAGAATTGGATCATCAGGATCTACAAGGTCAAGGATCTTGACAACTTTGGCCGCGACCACCAGAGCGCGGTATCGTTTGACAAGGGTCACAAGAAGAAGAGGGCCGCGAAGAGGAAGGGCCCGAGGGTGTTGCGCGTGGACTAGATATTTCTCATTTCGAAGCACTTGGTAAAATCTTGAGAACCTGTATAAAACAAGCCAAGTCTGTACACTTGGCAGAGCCGGCGTTTGGGAAGAATAAAAGATGTGAGATCGCAACGGAGGCCTTGTTACATGCTGCGATTCAGTCAGCTATCGGTGAGTAGAGCTAGTCCGGTATCGGTGACGTCCGAGTAAAGGCAAGTCGGTGTGTAGCGGAGAAGAAATGATGCGAAGTGGCTGCCAGTCGGTGGAGGCAAGAGCGAAAGCGCAGTCACCTCGAGTTTCACACCTCGATTTCATAGCTCCTCAATTATTTCTCTCGCTTGTCGAATCTCCTCTTTCCGCCTTTCTCTTTCTGACCTCCGCCTCTCCAATCCCGAATCCTGCACCACATCCGTGCCTTCCTCACCCCACACGTGCCATTTGCGGGCCCGCCTGCATTATTCAACGCGCACGATTGCGCTTTCCACGCAACACGATGGCGAACGAGGAGCAGCGAAGGGCTTTTGCGTCGTACATGGGCAAGGCCGACACGAGTGCGGGCCAGCAAACCGCCCAGTACCCAGGCGCGTACGCCAATCCAACGGGCAACCCATATCTCTACCAAGTGTGAGTGCGACGCAGCAGCCTTGGAGCCTGGTGACTGACTGTGCGCTGTAGAAGTCTTATTTCAGCGTCGCGCACGCGAGCAAGTGTGTGAGCTTACGTTTTCCAGCAGCAATTCTCCGGCGTACCCGCTGCCCCGACACCGCCCCCCGCAGCGTCCTCGTCTATCGCTTCGTATCCGAGCTACACTGGTGGGCTACAGGGTATAGGTGGATTTCAAGGTGGGTATCAAGGCGGCTTTCCCCAGGGCGGACTACAACAAGGCGGATTTGGATTCCAGCAGAACGGCATCCCTCGACGTCCACCGCCACTGGGTGAGGGTGAAGGTTTCCCCGCCGAGAAGCAGACGCAACAGCACGCTGGACATTCGAATCTATCCAGGACATACCAAACTCACGCTCAGTCACCGAGAGTCTACGAGAATCAGCCACCACCGCCATCTCAAGGCTACCAGTATAACAATCCCGGCATGCGACAGGACGGACATACATACCGAGACACGACTGGAAGAGGGGCCATGGTTCCATCATCGCGCAACTTCTCGGGGGACGTTGTAGAAACCAGGAAGCGTGTCAGCGAGTACCACTACCAGCAACATCAGCCAGCGCCACCAGCAGAAGCACCTCCACCCACCGATACCGTACCAGTGCTACTATGCCACACATGCAGCGTCTGCGGCCAGATGCGCTCCGCCGGCTACCACCGCAACAACCCCGTTATACCTGGCAAGCCATTAGTCCTGACACCCTGCCGCAAATGCAAGAAGAAGGTTAAGAGCCAGCAACGCTCGACGAGCAGCTACACGCGTGTTAGGTCATGCACTGCCGAAGAGCCATGCGACTGGCCGAGCGAGGAGGTCCGTGTCGACATTGATCAGTATGAGCGTAGGGGCCGGCAGCGCAGTCGAGACACGGTCTTCGTTCATAGGTCCTCGAGTCGTCCTCATATTGTCCGAATGAGCTCGAGCCAGACGCGATTCGGTCTACGTGGGCTGCAACGAGAGTCGAGGATACCGGACGTAGTGAAGAGTACGAGAATACGCGTGTCTTCTCTGAGCCCGCGCCGAGCATCTAGGTATGAAGAGCTGTATCCTCGCCCAAATGTCATGGGACCTGCCAGATCACAAGAAATGCCGCCTCCGCCTCCGACAAATGCAAACCAGAGGGATGCGGACGAGGTATGGCCACCACCTGACGGTGTCCGTGCTCACTTGTTTAGGAAGGCTGAAATGGACGCACCGCGCCGACCGAGCTCGAGGATCGTGGAGCTGACTCCTTCGCCGCTTCCCGAGGGTAGACGGTCCACGAGAGTTGTCTACCGCAGCGAGTCGGTAGAGCGCGACCATCGTAATGTTTCGCGCGGTCGATTTGATGTTCGCGATCAAGGAAGGGCAGCAGAGCGCATGAGTTCGCATCCACGTCCGTACCGTACAGTGCTCCCTGAGGAACAGAATTTCAGACAAACATCGGATGAGACCTTCACAAGCGATGATCTGTACCTCCACCGCCATGAACGTCGAGAGTCGCCAGGGGGAGGCATCTTAAAGCAGCCACTAGATGATAGTGGTCAATCACGGCGACGCTACGGTATGAGGGAAAGCCAGCAGAGCACGACGGTCGAAATCGGAGGCCCTCGAGTACACTTCAGCTCCGGGCGAAAGATCGAGGAACCGGTGCCCTATAGCAACCCCAGGCAAAGTTATGTGGAAGACGTGCAACCGCGAGATGAAGACTTCGAGCTCAACTACTCTCGACGTCGATATGCCGAAGATCCTGAGCCTCCAGTCGAAGAGATGGAGCGGGTGCGAATACGACGACGGTCGCCATCACCTCGCGCTCATTACGAAGAGGAGATTCGTATCGATCGCGCTCGCGGTCTCTCGCCTTCTCCGCCTCGCCACGCCGAAGATGTGCGCATTCGCCATGTCGATCCTAGACCTCCGCGCGAACGTATGCCACCTTCCCCACCGATGGAAGACCGAAGGACGGTCTCTGGATTCCGCCACGTCTCTCGTGAAGAAGTTGTCGACCGCACGCAATCCATGACGCCTCATGCTCGACGACCGGTTGAAGACGATATGACAGACTCGGATAGCGCGCACTCGGGCGAGATCACGGAGGTCAAGACGTGGAAAGGCATTGATGAGAATGGCAAGCCGGCTACATTCGTCGAGGAGAGGCGCAGAACGAGGATGCTTGAACAGGGCAGCGAGAGAGGTGGGCAGGCCGATTTCATGAGGCCGCTAAACGAGAGGGTGCCGACGAGGATGTGGCGAGATGTCTGAGAACTGAGGCGTTAGCGAGGCAATAAGTGGGTGTAGGTGTAGCATAAAAGAACGTGGGTCAAAGCGAGGTGTACAGATGGGATGGCCGGACTCGGAGAAGTGTGTGGATTTGACTTGGTAGTGGATTGGATTGCTTCATTGTGTACTTTTACTTCCTTGATAACCTATCAGACCATTGGTTTCAGCTGCTTTAGCTGAGTGAACTTGCAACACATTGTTTTCCAATTATCAAAGTTAGAGAGGCGTCGAGGTCTTTCGTACTATCACCACGGAAGCTACGTAGAGCTATGATGTTTCGAAATCTATTCTGCCCACCTTCAGGAGACTAGACGCTCTTGCCTCGTGGAGTAGGCGCGGTGCCTTCGCCAAGCTAGTGCCGAATTCGTTCCTACCTCTTCATACAACTTAAACTCTTCCAACACATTACTACGACGTCTACCAAGCACACCGCACATTGACCTCACTCTTCCGGCACATGAAATAACAAAATTAGCGACTGCGAGCCAAGTCGTCATCATGGACTTCGATCCGCGGTATAAGTTTCAGCAAGTACGACCAACAAAGCTGTTGCGGTTCGCTGCACAGAAGCTGGATACTAATTGGTGAACAGCTTGAGCTTTAGGCAATGTATTGGAAGCTTACTGTTGACAGTCAGCCACTTCTTGGGCGTCAAATGCATTATTCTATCGTCTAGTGGCTGACACCTGCTGAGTGGCAACAAGCCGAGGTCGATAGACAGAGCTTGGTCAGGCATCTGGCGGAAGGGTATGGCTGTGAAGGCTTCGAGACAGTCATGCGAAAAAATCGGGTACGATTCATTTTCGAACCTGTGTACCTCACGTCGGTCAAGTCGAGGAGTACAGCATGAAAGCAGCATGGTTCTTGAGGTCAGCTTTCCTGTTTCCTACACCTGTTTTCATGGAGCTTGTCAATTTCTCATGCACTACTCGTGTAAATAAAATGCAAACGGGATTTTTGTTCCTTCACTGCTGACCTCATCAGGCTAGCAACTACGCTTAAGTCTTGGCATACACTAAAGCTACGTCGGCTCTCTATCACCTACGTTTGCCTCAGTTCGTCGATATCGCCGTGTCACAACCGTTCTCATCAATCATGGCGGCTGCAATTTCGCTCGAAGCTAACGACCTGCCCAACGCCCTCCCTCAAGCCGCAATGACACCTGTGTTCGTGTGATCTACATCCAGCTTTATACACTTGCTGATGTCTATTAGAACTAAACCTGACCGCCAGCAGTCACCATTTCTCAACAAATTGCCCGCGGAACTCAGAAACCGAGTCTACGAATATGTCCTCGGAGACGTTCGAGTCGAGTGCATCTGGGGCATCGACCACCATATGAGGATAGGCACAAACAAACACCGGAAGCCCTTGATAGTCAGCGTCCACGACACATCCAAACAAACATGGCAGATATGCTCCGGTCACTTGAAACATCTCTCCGTTTGCCGACAAGTCCACCATGAAGCTCGACCTCTTTTCTACACCCTCAATGAGTTTGGAATTGATGAGACGAAGGATGTGCACGTGTATGAGGAAGTTTTCAAGCCTGAGTACTTGAATCTGATCAGACACATCCGACTAAGCGACGATATGCGAGCATCTGCGACTTCAGACTCCAAGATCGCAAATATCCCTGCGCGGCTTCCGAACCTCGTCACCATTTATCTGTCAGTTTTAAGTGACGACCACTTTGTCTGGGAGGCTTGTCTTAAGGAAATGGTTGGTGGAATTTCCGTGCAACAAAGCAAGTGCAGGGCCGTGGACGAGATGATGGAGCACAATCGGGCAGTTGAAGAACTTCTTAGGACTGTGGTTCCGGCCAAGTGTAAGATTATATTTGAGCTTGACGGTGCGATGCGCGCTATGGTAGATGAGGTCGCTGCTTTGATGGTAAAAGGTGGCGCGGGAGTGTAAAAGGGAGTTCTGTTTTCGGTATAACGGGAGAATATTCTCAGGTACGGCGGCGGTTATCAGGAAACCAGGCTGTGTCGTATACGGGTATGGGCCTGCTACATGGACGATGTACCCTGGGGCCCACCAGTTGCGTGGAAGACTCTAATCCTCTGGCCGGCTCTATCATAAATATATGTAAACCCATACTCCTCTTCTACACCACGTGCTCGTCACCTATGTTGTCTTTCTCAGCTTTTTCTGCAGCTGGACGCTCAGACACGGGTATGTCTACGGGGATAATTTCATCTACGCCTCTCATTACACTATTGCTATAGTGATAGTATCCTCTCGTGTTCGCATAACTTCCCATGCTTATCACCTACCGTGACTGAGGCATCTGGTCGTAGCAAAGACGCACTGCGGAGGCGATCTTATTAAAGTGTTACCAGCACATGTACATAGACAATCTTGCTTAGTTGTTGAAAGTACTACTCATGTTGATTCCAAGAACCGCACCTTTAGTGCCGCATTCCCACTCGCCTTCCGCACCTTCACCACCACCATGTCTTTCTCCTCCTCCGCCAGACGAAGCCCTCCCGCATCCAATATCAAACATTGCAATCCTTCTAATTGTCTGAACGTGCCTGTACAGTGCCGCGAAACCAACGGCCCCGCCTCGAAATCAAAGAACAGCTCCCGTAATCTGCACTGTACCGTTGCGATAGCCCTCTGTTGGGCAGGCATAATTTTCTGCGCTAGCCACTTTTCGCCGTCCTCGGTGTGCGTGAGAACGAAAGTATTAGTGACGAAGGGCAGCAGTCCGGTCTCAGCGTAGATTTGGCGGCACACGAGAGTGAGGTTGAGAAAGCTTTGCATCTCCTCGCTCGTCAGCTTCGAGTCGCTGCTCGGACGTCTGATTTCGAAGTCGCGCTTCAGCGTCCCCGGGTCACTGCGTTCCAGCACGAAGCGGATTTCATAGCCACCTAGCGTATGGTAGAAGATATTCGCGCGCAGCTCGGATGGTAGGCGGAGGAGTGGTGATGACAGTGCGTTGGCTTCTGAACTGTAATGCAGTATTAATTACATAGGTGGCAAGTGAAGGTAGGCGGCACTCACATGGCGATCATGTCGACTTCTGCGCTTAGCTTGGTCATATCAAAGGTCGTGCGAGGCATGTGAGGCGGTGGAGTCGTAGGCTGGACTTTCGTCGTTGTTGGCCCGCCAACGTGAAGGCCTGGCATCATTGACAAAAGCTGTGTGACGAAGCTGGCCATGGCGGCGCGACTGAGGTGTTGATTGAAGGGTAAGTAGATATGGGTGTGATTGTATAACTGATGGGTGTGACAAGATGGAGTTCAATAGTGGCAGGAATAGAACATGCCACGGTAAGTAGTGTAGTGTCGGTGAGGCAGGCGTGCGTTTGTCTCACCGGTTCGGGCAGCTGCATGCATAACAGGCGGGTACCAGATCTCATACCGTCCACTCGACGGAAATATGGTGAGAGCGAGAACTACTCAATTGAAAAATCACGAGCGAAAGAGACGTGCCCAACATTGACCAAAGTACAATTGAATCACGAAAAATTTGCAGCATGGAGAAAGAGTATGATACAGATTCATAACCATCGTTTTCCTTCGTCTTTATCCTTCCTTTCCATCACGCCGCAAAAACGCCCCAAACACCTCACACTCTCAACCACCACCAAACATCTTCTCCTCCGAGCGCACCAAAACAAGCTTCCTCATTCCCGTCGCCTCCCTAATTATCTCCTGCACCCGCTCATCCGTAGGCCTACTCCAATTCGTCCACGAGTCAAAGTCCGTCAAAACAAGCCGTTTCAAGTGCGGGTACGACGCCAGCATTTTCATCGCAGCCGGTTCCATCTTCAACCCAGCCTTACAAGAGTTAAGGATTGGCTTCATGGTAGCCCATGAATGGAAGGTCACCAGCTCCAGGCGCATCTTCAGGACGGTGATGGCGTTGCGCTGTGGCGGCAGTAGTCGGAGTTGCATCCATGAGGTCAGCCAGTTCAGGTGTTCAGAAGAGAAGGTGAAGTATTGGAAGGGCAGCAGAGCGGTGTCGAGATACATCTGCTTGCAGACCAGTGTAGTAGCGAGGAGTTGGAGCTGCGCCACTTCTGAGAGAGGATCTGGATACTGGTAGGTTTCTACTCTCAGTCCGTAGATGGCTTGTGGGTGTCGCTCGCAGGATGGATCCATGTTCCCGGCGGCCCACCTTGGTAGCATTGGCGTTGCTACTCCTTTGGCATGGACATACAATCCGGTTTCCATGACTGAAAGTCGCTCCGTGCGTTTGAGCTGGATGACGTGCTTGGAGATCTTTGGGTCGCCTTTGATTCGGATCTCGACGTTCAGTTCGTCGAAGACTCTCTGGTAGATGTTGTTGCGTATCTCGGCAGGGAGTCGTAGGAAGGCACATGTGGTTGCGTTCTCGTTTGAGCTGATGAGGTTGGATTAGCGAAGGTGCGGATTATGAAGGCGGGAATTTTGTGCGCACTTACATGCGTACTTTCTCGAGCGAGATTCTCATGGCTTCTAGCCTATCCCACTCGTCGCGCAGGCCGCCGTGGTTGGTGATTGGGCGTCGCATCGTACTGGTGCTGGTGTTGAGGAGCAGAAGTACGAAAGTTTGAGAGCGAAGAGTTTTGAGTGAGGTGTGCGCACTGTCGTTTGCATAATAGCATGGGATTTGCCCAAACGCGCCTTCACCGCTGAGTTAGGGCGTGTGATGGTGACGCGGTGAGGTTCACTTTCACCTCGACGAAAAGGGAACGTCATGCCGAAAGTGGATGTCGAGGCCACATCAGGCACGAAAAAAAAAATCAACTAAGAGTATTGTGCACTGTAGATTGGAACAGGCAAAAGCCGCCGGGACTTCCACCAAATAAAGGATCGATCAAGAACTATCAGGAGTTACTTGTACGAGATTACTTGTCGTATTAAGCAACATGTATTCTTCTGAGCACCACTGAAATTTCAGTCGAGCGCGATAATTGCAGTGCATTTGTTATCTGTTTCTTCTTGCCTACGTTGTCGAAACATGCAGCCCATTTCTGCCACCCAGTCAGTCATTCCATCGCCCAAATCGTCACCAAGCAAATCCCATCTCTAAGTGAAATCAAGTCTCGCTACTTCCGGAAACGTTGGAGTAGCCAAGTGTAAGCGTGCCGACCTGTCCTTACCAAATCGAAGTCGTGCATGAACCAAACCATAGTTCACTACCACGAAAATGTCAACCAATCCGTTCTTCCGACATCACCCGCGTCCCACGAATAAAAGCACTTCTTCTCTCGATTATTCGATCCTGATTATTATTCCCAAACTCGGAACACGCGCGAATCATACTCAAAGAGCACACAAAAAAATGTCTACACCCCCTCACCGGCCCAACGACACGCAACCACCCACCACGCCCTCAAGCCCAACCACACATGGCCATCTCACTCCAACTTCCTACGGCCACCTAACTCCCCCATCCACCCCAGCCAACCCCTACCCCCCCCCCACCACCGTCCACACCAACACAGCCTACCAACCCCACGCCCACGCCCACAACCACCTCACCTTCTTCCTCTTCCCGCTCCCCCCCTTCATCCGCAACATATACCGCACCCCAACAGGCACCTATCTATACGAGCCCATCTACATCATCCAAGACTTTTTCCCCACGCCCACCGGCGCCTTGATACTAACGCCGCTTATCGGTCTCGGACTTACGCTTGTGCCGGCTCGTTTGCGGTGGGAGATAGCGGGTTGGGGGTTGGGTGGTGTGACGTGGGGGTTGGCGGCGGTTAGGTGGTGGTGTGAGGAGGATGAGGTGAAGGAAGAGGAAGAGAAAGAGGGGCAGGAAGTGGTCAGGGGATTGTTGATCGGATGCCACAAGCTGCTGCTTCTATTGGTAACATGCAGGTCGCTGGCATGCACGGCTTCGTGGCGTGTATGCAGCGACCTCGGATGTGAAAGTGCGGTGATAGCGTTAATTGTACATATATTGCTGAGAATGAAGGAACTCCACTCACTATTAGATTCTCCGAATACACCAAAGATAGACAAGGATCATTGGAATACGTGTGCTTACCTCAGCCTGTGTCGCAGTGACGCTCTCAATCTGGGCTCGTCGTTAGTGATCGATGACGAAGGACTGATTACAAATGAGCTATGCGAGTCAATCGTTGCTGACGGACTACTCGGGTGAGTAAGAAGATGGGGCTATGTCAGCGTCGCTTCCGATGTGAGCATCGGGATCGTAGGAACAGTGATTGCGAAGCGACAACGACAGTGTATCATTAATCAAACTTCCAAGCGATCGACGTCGGGGTATATACAAACCGTCTCAGGCACACAAACAGCACGCTCTAGATCCATTCCAAAGAAAGTAGGTACAAAGAATCGAAGACGCCAAACACAAAAATTAAACAACTTTCCTGACTCTGACACTGCCGAACACGCCGTACTATCCACGATGCACAATCGTGTCCAGCGGATTCTTCTTCTTCTCGCCCAATTGCTTTTGCACCTTCTTCTTCTGACCTTTTGTCATCAGACCCTTGGCTTTCAGTCCGCGCTCCTTACGCAGCTTCTGCAGTGCTTCTTCCGTGATTTCTTGGCGCATGAGCTGCTCAACGACCAGCGTTTTGCGGCTACGCTTGTCGCCTCGACCGATGATTATGCCGGCGGTGATGTTGCAGGTCAAACTGCAGCTGAGGATGACGGCGGTCAGGGCTTTCGGGCGGACCTTGTAGTATATGCCCCATGTTGTGCCACCGAGGGCACATTGGAACATGGAATGGCAGTCGAGCAGGACGACGATGGTGATGAGGAGTCTGATGGAGAAGGCGTGGTGGGTGTAGGTTTCGGTGGGTCGGTAGAAGGTATGCGATTTTGCGAGCTTGCCCTGGTGGTATTCCAGCTTAGTCTGCTCTTCTGCACTAAGGACGGGCATTTCTTCCTCGATCTCCTCTTCGGTCACGTCGCCCCTCTCGATGGCCATTGACTGGCGCGGAAGCTCGTTGTGATCTTTCAGCTTCGCGAGGCCTCTCTCTTTGCGCAAGCGCCACGTTCGGTGCGCGAAGTGGGCGACGTAGATCATGTGGTAGGTGTCGACGATGCGGAAGGGGAACATGGTGATACCGACGACGCAGAAAAGGGCTGTGAGTATTTGATCGCAGATCTCGACGAAGTACTGCTGTCGACCGTTGACGGTGATCCAACCAATAAGGAAGAGCACCCATGCGGCTCCCCAGAAAGTGATCAAGAAGAAGTAGAGCGTGACGATGAAGCCGAGCGGGTTGCGCATGTATCGACCAAAGCCCTTCATAGTCCGTCCGAACCTGGCGCGCTTAGAGTGCAGGACGTGACGCACATGGTCGTCCAGCACGGCCTTCTCTTCTGCCGTCCAGCCGGGCAACGAAGCGCCGTGTGGAAGGACTGCGTAGTGATGGCCTGGGCCTTCTTCCATAGTCGACAAGGTCGAGTCAATTGTGTTGGTCCGCGTAAGTTCGCCCCGGCCTGCACGTTCTGCCTCGCCCTCCTGTGTCAGCCCCGGCAGCTGGTCTTCGCGTGTCTTGGTCCCAGCCGTGCCCATTTCCTCGTCCGATGACTCTTCTGACGTTTGCCCGAGGTCGTATGTGGGCTGGCGATTGTAGAGCCATGGGAGATTTGGCAGGAAGAGTGAGTTCTGAAGGTTATTCAGAGTGGTAAGTGCAGAGATCTCGGGGTCTGTGGCGTGTTAGCAGCGCCCTGAGCACGGCATATACATATACTGCACTCACCGATCACGTCGAGCACGTCCACCACGTTGGAGTCCATGTTCCGCTGGTCGTGCGTCACTGGATGGTGGTTGCGCCGTATGTTGAGCGCCGAGATCTGCCGCTGCATTGCCTGCCTGCGCGTGCTGGGACCTCTCGAGGGCGGCGGCCCTGCGGCACCTGGGGCAGGGCCTTGTTCATGGCAGCTTCGCGGTACCCCGTCCTCGTATACAGGCTGCAGTGGCGTAGCCGTCATCTGGCGGCGTAGGTCGTTGTCGTCGGGAAAGAGAGCAGCAGGCGGAGGGCGCGGCTCTGAGCTGCTTCTGCGCCGGCCGCCTTGGAACCCATCGTTGGCTGCGGCTGCGGGCTGGGACAACTGTGGGGGAGGCGATGGCGATGGCATCGCATTCTGCACCGACGGCCGTCGTATCCTAATCGACGAGCTTCGCTGGCGCTGCGAATTGGACCTCGAAGGACTCGCGGTGATGTCGGGCGTTTGCAGGTGTTGTGATTGAGGGACGGGGACACGTGATACGGATGTTACGGTGGGACTGACAGTTGTAGTCGAGTGCGGGCCAAAGTCCGTCACAGCGGTGCCGTTGTGTGAATGGCTTGTTGTCGTAGTTCCACCGTGCGTCGTCGTCGTGGTTGTCGACGTGGTGAAGGACGGCCCCTGTTGCGGTGGGTCGCCATTGTTGCGCTGGTAGCTCATGGCCGCTGTCCGCTGTCTCGCTACTATGTGAAACTAGGGCTCAAGGAGTCTCCCTACCGCAATATACGTCGACTGTTGGCGACGGTTGAGGAGAGACGGCCACGCTTAGAAAGCTGGCGCCGGGCTAGTGCCTTCCGCCCGCAACCGGCATGCTCATGCCGCCTAGCACCTTTCTTTAGTCAGAAAAGCTTCAGCTCTTCATCAGCAACACTTGCAGAACAAAGAGCCTCCAAAGGGCAACAGGAGTGCGTCTGAAGGGCAATAGAGACGGCCACGAAGAAATATGATCCTGCGTGGTGTTGAGCGAAGCCATGCTGGCTGTCGTTTCACTTGCCACGCCTGTCCCATGTCAGTGTAAGCTTTGGCCCAGCTGGAGCCGATCCGGGATCTGCACGCGAGTCAACCCGGCCTCTCGAAACTCCATCCTCCGGCATACGTCATATCTCAAGGAAAATTTATGGCGGATAATGGCGAGGATTGCACAAATAATTATTGTTAGCCTTCTGACGTGAAGCCTAGGCAGCGCACGAAATCCCGGGAACACTTCATGTCTCCAGCAGCGCCACCAAGTAACAAACAGCAGCACATGTCTTCCCCTATTCCCCGTCTCGGATTAGTATCGTGGCTTTCGATGATAATGATGGGGAATGGAAAGATATTGATGGGATTTGCAATCGTGCGTCAGGCGTTGGGCAAGATGGCGCAATGCTGGTATGGCCAGTTGGTGTTGTCGGGTGGTGGAGTTCATCGACGGAGGAAATGGCCTTGGTCCTTGACATAGTACTTGGGTTACGGCCGAAACCTAGGATAGCCGCGACGTATAGGGTTAAGTACACTCTAGCCAATTGAACATCTCAAGTAGCCTTTCTCTGCATTTGCGTACCGCGAAAGTACCTCTTGCTCAGACTCTCATGATAAGCTGACTGGCCGTTGAAAGACGTGGGATCAAGGGTGCAAAGCACCGACACGTATTCACAAGCTGACCTTGTCTGAAGATTTACATAACGCAGGAAATTCTGATGGTGACAATGAAGGAAGGATGTTCATGCTTGTTGATAGACGAATACGCCCACGGGAAGATTGTCGGCATGCGATGTTTCATGGAAGGAAGCTTCCTTGGCTGCAGTAGTGGTTGGGACCTGGACCCTGCACATGGGCCTGATGTCATTACATGAGTATGTACCTGCATTCCTGTCATCCACATTTCTGTTCTTGAACTTCCAGTACCAAAATGAAGGGCCTCCGAACTCTCATACCCGCATTCCTAGCAGCCAGTCCGGCTGCCGCGATACCACAGAGCTACATTCCCAAGCAGACCATCCTCGGCGCATCAGGCAGGTCAAAACCACTTGGAGTCGGACACTTCAGCGAATGGAGTCGCGCAACGAAGAAGGCGTTCCTCGTCGACTGGCAAGCCGGCAACGCGTCAGAATGGACGATTGTCGCGGGAAACGAAGGCGGAGATCTGGATAGCATGACTTCAGCGCTCACATGGGCATACCACCTCGAGCACTCGACCGAGAACACGTCGCATCCTATCAAAGCAATCGCATTGCTTCAGACACCATCGCATGCCCTCGATCTACGACCTGAGAACCAGCTGGCTCTGGACAACTCTCAGATGACGCCCGGCCACGAAGATCTCCTGACCATGGACGAGCTGCCAGAAGATCCAGAAACACTGAGCAGGAAGATGAAAGGCATCGTGCTAGTCGACCACGGCGAACCGCTGCGCAAATGGAGCCATGCCAAGATACTCAGCATATTCGACCACCACAAAGATCGCGGCACCGCGCCGGACGCCGAGCCACGCATCTTCGAGACAGCGGCAAGCTGCACTACCCTCGTCGCGCGCCAAATGCTCGACGAGCTGGAGAAGCTGGACCAGGAATATCACATGCCGCACGAGCTGCTCGAGCTTATTCTCAGCGCCATCGCCATCGACTCTGGCGGCTTGACGAGCGACAAGACCACCAAGGAGGACATCAAGACATCCAAGCGTATTCTTGCACGGAGCGCATGGGCGAAGAAAAATCTTGAGGACGTTATGGAGGACCTGGACGACGAGCTCAGCGACGCGCAGAAGAAGATCGATGGTTTGGATCTGCGCGACCTGCTGCGACGGGATTGGAAGGGCGATCTCATTGATACTCCCTCGCCTCGCACACCGACTGTTAGTCTAGGCTTTGCGTCGGTGCCATACTCGATGGACGAGCAGATCCTCAAGACGGACTTTGCGGAATTGTTCGACTGGTTCGCTGTGCATGCTGTACGTATTCCCCTTCTACACATCTCCCTTTTTCACACATCAACTAACCCCCACCACCAGGCCTGGACCGCCGAATCCGGCGTCGACGTCAGCATCACGCTCAACAAGTACAAGAAGCACTACAAAGACGGGTCCAAAGAGAAGCTGCGCGAAATCGTCCTCACCGTGCGCGACGACGTGCGCGTCGACCAGGAGCAGGCCGACGCGCTGTTCAAGGTGGTCAAGGACGCGCTCGAGAATAACGACGAGGGCATTGAGTTGGTTCCGTGGCATCGCGCTGAGGAGCTGGGCGCGAGGCAGATGGTGTGGACGCATCGGAGTGGTGCGGGGAGGAAGGTTATTAGGCCGATTGTTGAGGAGGCGGTTATGGGGTGGGATTGAGGGTGGTTGGGTTGGGGGTGGTGTATGATAGGTGAACGAATTGACGCTGATTTCGTGGAAGAATGCGTACTTGGAGTTTGCGTGTGATTACGGACTACTGTGTGTCCGGCTGGACGTTCACACTTCGCTGTTCTTGAAGTGACGACTGTCATCACGAAGTCATAATCCAGGCTACGTACAATCCTGCGAAACACAGGTACGTACAGTGCAAATGGATTCTACTGAATCTACTGACCTCTACACACGAAAACACCCTAAGGCTATGCGAGCAAATGGACGCTAGACTCGATAAGCTGTAAATGCAAGCGTGTAGACTGGTCACATTCGCGACTTTGACTCGGATGCTATGCGAGGTGAAGAGTGTGTGTGAGCGCTTCACAGTTCGGTTGCCTGTCCGTTTCTAGAGACTAGATCA
>Ga0265797_10000839_pt1 | contig 56020 bp, 53 predicted proteins | sample P2T30metagenome_FD_192433 | JGI IMG/M metagenome (GOLD analysis project Ga0265797, IMG submission 192433) | Plant litter microbial communities from East Loma Ridge, Irvine, California - P2 T30 | ecosystem: Environmental > Terrestrial > Plant litter > Unclassified | place: USA: California...
AACTGGTCAGACAAACCACTACACGTCAAACTTGATATTTCAGAAACGGAAATGAATGCGCATTTAGCTCTGCAAGCGCGTGTGCACGACTACGAGGAACGCGACAAGGATAAAGCAAACAAATTGGTGATGACAATTAGGCATGTGCAGGCCGCTGCGACCACTGTGGAAAGGGGTACATCCAATGGAGATGACAAACGAAATGAGGGTGGGCACACATCGGGCGAGGTATGGACAGAAAGTCCGCATTTTCTTTGGGGGCCTTGAAAGATCATAACTCTTGAATGGTATAGCAACAGTATCTCCTCATCCCATCCCACAATATCAAGCGCTATCCAACGACGCTTTGCCTCATAGTGACCGCTCTTCTTCTATTACTCCAGAACGCCTTGCTGGGTGGTGATGATACATGAAAGGTGACATGTGGGTGAAGATGCGTATAGTCGTCGGCCACTTCCATCATAGTACTCATTGGGGCCGAATGTGCACGAAGTCCGGAGGTGATGTGGTCAGGCCATTGGAGAGTCATTCTCTCCTTGCAGCGGGACCGTGCGATGACCATCGCGAGACCGTCACCCAGTCCAATGAAGCGTAAGCGTCATTTCGTAGCAGCTGCGACTGGAAGCTGATTTCGGATGCTATCTCACTTCAAGTTGCTTCTGTGCTCGCTTTCTCGGCCTCCACTTCTGTGCTCTGCTCCGTTTCTTCGCTCTTCTTCTCCTCGATTTCCTTTTGAGGCTCCACCTTGGGTTCCGCCTTGGGCTGCGCGACTGTTTTGCTGACCACGAGGCCGATGAGATGAGAACCAACGTTGCCAGCACCGTCGATAGGCCCGAGTTTCGCATCGAATAGCTTCGCCTCGCGTAGCAATCTGAGTGGTGTCAGCTATCATATATTCACCCAAATTGACTTTGTCACGTACCGTGCTTTACCACCGGGCGTCTTCACTGCCGCCTCCTTGATGACACCACCAACCTCCTCTCTGTAGCTCTCAAACACAGGTCCCATAATCATGCGGACCTGGATGTCGCTCAAGTACTTGTTAATCACCTTATGCATGGTCACAGTGTCCTTGGTCAAGCTCTCCATGCTGGGGCTGACATCTTTATTGACTTCAGCCTCAGTATCCCATTCCACTTTCTTGAGGCTGCGCATATGAACCTTCGCCCTCCCAGCTAAGATGCCTGTAAGCTTTTCGTGGATTTGGTTCTGTTGGTCGTACAACAGGCGCTTGACATTGTCAAACTCGCCGATTGAGGATTTGTTGGAAGCTGATGCAGTGCGACGCCGGAAGCACTCGCGGATATAAGGTAGGATGGCGACAAGGAAGGAAAGTGTCTGAGAAGCAATGGCGAGATGTTTGGTGTTGATATTCTTCAAGCCAGCTGACTGCATGGCGCCCGCGCCGAGAATCAGTTGACAAAGTCGGGAGTTGAAAAGCTTGATGTAGTCGCAAAGGGAGGAAGAGACTTCGGAAGTCATACTCGGCATGGAGGAAACCAGGATTTCGAAGCGCTCGATACCCCGAAGGACGACCGTTGATGATTCGGAGATAGTGTACTTCTCCTCGTCCACAACGGCGGGTATAGTGGTTTTGTTCTTTTCCTTGGGCTTCTCTTCGGATGCGCCATTTGTTTGTACTGAAGTGCCATTTGTGGTCGGCTTTTCGATCTCTCGAAGAACGTCACCAGTTTCGGCCCAGCTTGGTGGATCGCTCTCCATACCCTTCAACAACCGTGCCAGGACCTCGATATCGCTTGCGTCAAAGTCCTTCGGTTCCCAACGATCTGAGTCCATTGCTTTTATCAGTTCTTGCTTCTCAAAGTCTGCAAATTTGGAGACGAAGTCGTTGATGTGGGTGTTCACCACACCCTTCAGTGCAGCGCCAGAACGCCCTGAGACAGCTTCACACTCATCCGCAAAGAGCCTACACATGTTGAAGTACCGTAGGAAGCGTTCCAATGGGAGATTAGCTGTAGCTTCTGAGCGGACTTTGAGGAGCTTGGTGATCTGTGTCTGTGCTGCGTCGACAGCCTGGCCTAACAAACTTGACATATCCAGAGCTTGCATAAGTTCCATCTGCAGGTCGTTGGAGCTTGGCACTGGCACGTTATTGCCTACGTAATCATCGATACTGTGCATATACGGACTCCTTGGAGGAGACCGAAGCCCACCAGCAGAGGCGGGAGGGGTAGTCACGCCGCTTGTGACATCAAGAAGCACCTTGATCAGTGTGCTTAGACGGCGGAGCGCCTCTCCAATGTTGGTGAAAATATTAGCGAAAAAGACTTCGGCATCCTCAGGATCCATTGCGCGCAGATTTCGTGCAAGGATCGAATTCTTGTCCTGTTGACTGGTTCCCCGGCCGCCTCTTGTAGACACAGAAGCCATGGAACCAGTATCGTCTTCTGATGAGCTCGGTAAATGTTTCCGGATGAGGACTTTCATCTCTTTGATCATAGCCTCCCTGAACGTTGCGCTAGCTTGGTTGGTGAATTGCGCTCCACTCAGGCCGTACAGGCTAGCTCGTAACTCTGCTCGTAGCTTTTCGTCTGTTGTCATGTAGGCTGGTAAAGTCGTCTTCGGTTTCTGGTTGCCCCCGCGTGCCTTTTGCGACGCAGCTGTCCATCGTTCCAGGGTATCATGGGCCGGAACTCGCTTGACGTGCTCTCGCAGGTCTGTGAGCAGAGTGTCGACAAAGCGTACTTCAAAGCCTCTGCCCACACGGAACTTGAGCTCGGTAATGTTCTCGAAAACTCCGTCTAGTGCTCTCAAGTGACGCAAATCGATCAACTGCGGAGGTAATCGAGAGTCGAGCCACGAGGTACTCTGAGTATCAGTCGTGTCCAGCGCGCCTGTTATCAGTCGTTCAATAACTTCTATTCGAGCCATGGCGGTTTCAAGGTCACCGTCGACAACGGCTTCGTCGCAGTGCGAGAGTCCGACTATGACAGCCTGTAACTGGTCGACCGAGTCTGTCAGCCTCCTCAAATTCTCTCTCCGCCTCTTCATTTCGACAACCTTCAAGCCTCCTATTGCCATCTGCTCATCCAGCCTCTTCAAGTCTTCCCTGAGACCTTTTATCCTTGCGACCGAATCTGATGCTTCCGTCTGAAGCTCGCGGAGGGAGCCGAGCGCGGCGAAGAAGGATGTCGATGCGGTGGATATGGCCGAAATCAAGTGCACTTCCACCGTGTCCATGTACCACGACAGCTTCTCTTGTAGAATCGCATTCGTGGCCAGAGCTTTCCGCCCGGGAGGTTGTGGGACGTCCAGAGAGCCGTTTGCCCCAAAATCATCGTTGCTTGCTGTCCGCGCTGGCCTGACCACCTCGGATCGCTCGCTCACTACGTCAAAGGTTCGCGGGTTTTCTAGGTGGAAGTTCTCGTCGAAGTAGATGTTGGGTATTGTAGATAGCGGCGTGATGGCTGGGAGTGCGCGCTTGGATCCGCTCGTTCGACGCTTCGGTTTCGGTGGCCCGTTGGAAGAGAAGGGTGTACCTGCTAGATTAGGTGTCCCCGCTGGTGACTCAGTCGCGTCCTCCTTCTTCGACCCTCTCCTTACCGGCTGGGCGGCCTCTGCTTCGGCTTCGGCTTTTGCGCGTTGAAAAGCGTCGTACAAACCGCCGACTTGCGACAGATATGGATTGAAGGTGGAGGGCTCGACGTGGGGTACATTTGTCAGAGTCACGGGCGGGATGTCTTTGGTGGATGGAGGGCGGTGGCCTGCGGTTACCGTGGCAGTGGTATGCGGCACCATGCCAGTTCGCATAATGGGAGGAGTGAGTAACGTGGAGATGGCATTGTTGCTCTGCTCTCTCACCGCGCCCATGGTGCTCTTGAAGCCGCTGTCGAGTGCGCCCCCAACCGAGTGTATCGAAGACGCGGTTGAGCCACGTCGCGGCTTGTAGCGCCCGCCCGTGGAGCTGGGCCTGTTTGTCCAGTCATGGTTCGCTGATGGGAACGGGAAGGCGCCCTGCGGCGGGTTCGGCGACAGGAACTCGAAGCTCTCGGTCGATCTCCGTGGGGTATCGGGGGAAGACATGATGGCGGCGCAGGTCGGGGGTGGTGAATAGGCGGCGGCATGGGTGGGCAGGGGGGCACATCTATCGCATGCTGGAGGACGTGTGGACGGGTATCAAGCTCCGAGTCATCAATCAAAGACAGCAGGCAGAAGGCGCAATGGGGAGATTGGTTGTGTCAAGCGTCACTTGAATGTCGTGGCTAGCCAAAGTTCCACGCGCTCGGTGGTGACGGTGCATGGGCCCTGGAGCGGCTTCTGGAAGCTTGACAAGGATCATGCAGCCGAAACACAACCGCCGACGGCTCCACCTACTTCAGACCCTTATGTAAGCCACGCCTCTCTTCCCAACCCATCCGCGTCCCTTACGTCCTTGGGATACCGTTGTGCTTTACCCCAGCCTCTCATCCACAGCCGTTCTCAACATCGATAACATGCCACCAACTATGCTACCTCCTTCCCCTGCGTCTTGCCTGTCTTCAGCAGCCGCCTTGACAGCATCCCTACTGTCCTCTTCCAATCCATATTTGTTACGCACAGACTTCCAGTCAGTGGACATGATCAAATCTTGTCGACAGAAGTGACATCGCATCCGTTTTCTGTCGCTGCACGCAATCCTGCGCATCTGATCAAGGCACGGCTGGCATAAGATATGGCCGCACGGCACGATGATAGTAGGATTGGCCACAGTTTCGAAGCAGATCGGACATTGAAAAGGTTTGCTAGCTGCTGCAAGTCGCTCGAGTGCGCTCTCGTTGAGTTCGCTCTTTGTTGGGTCGAGGTCGAGATTTCGAAATAGTTCGTGCATGGCTTCCGAGCCTCTGAACCAATACCTTGGCTGAGCATAATCGACATCTCGCCTAGCGCTCTCAATAAATCGCCCATCCCCCACCGCGCCTGGATTGCGACTTGCGCGTTCTTGTCTGGTAGGACGCGTGCGGTCCTGTAAAGCATTCCATACTGGATGCCGATGGAGAGCGAGTATCACATCAGTCCTTCGTAAATCATCAGGACCAATCGGATCAGGAACCGGTGCATTGGGAAAGTGCGGCAAAGTTTCGTCAGTGTCGATTGTAAGACTTCGTATACGGGGAAGTGTTTGCGCCGAGGTTTGCAAAGGGCTCATAGACATGCTGGAGCTTTGCGTAGGCCGCATCATGTTTTGAATCTCAGCTTGCGCCGCAGGCGTAAGAGATATGGATACAGATCTATGTCTAAATGCCGAGTCCCTGACACGTCTTCTACCGGTGGAGTTGGGTCCCATGGTCGCGATGTGGTCGGTTCTTGGGGTGATGTAGTTGGTACTTGGGGTGATATAGTCGGTACTTGAGGTATTGGAAAGAAAGATGAATGAAATAGATAGCAAGATGGTGTGCGTGGATGTTATATGAGACCCGAATGGAGTAGCAAAATTCGTGGTTGCAGATACCTTGGTTGGCACTCTCGCTCCCCAAAGTTTTGACGAGACGTAATGTGTGGATTGGAATCACATCAACGTAGACAGATTCACGAACGCACTAGGTCTACCATTGCGGCTGTGACTCTGGAAGATCCTGTCTTTAGAACCGATCAAAGAAGAGCGAGAGACATCGACATGCGGGGATCAGTAATATCAAGCAGACCATCATATTCATCTTGATCCAGGCCCATTTCTATAAAATTGCGAAACTGCGCGACAACAACTAGCGATGATTACATGGAGCAGCGAATTCCAGACCATGCTTTCCTAGCTACCCTTCTCCTTGTCTCGGGATGCGGAATGTATCTGTACCCTGACTCCTTCTTTGGCGTATATGTGAACGACCCCCTCTTGAGAGTCATAATCGAACTGGCCTAAATGGCGGTTGTTCGCTGAACACTGTAAGGGAACCAGTGCTTTTCTCCGCTTTGCATTGGGTGGGCTGATCATGTCCATGAAGCTGCGCCTCTTGCTTGCCGTTGCAAGGTTAGACACCGTACTAGATATGAGTGGTAACGAGCTGGCCGCCCCAGATGCCTTCGACATTGGTGTAGGAGGACGTAAGGTATTCAGACGCTCTATTGTGTCCTCTCTCACAAGAATACGCATCTCGCGAGATGCCCGTGTTCCTTTACCTTGTGTGCTTCCACCTGCAGAACCTGGAGAACTTGAAACTGTGGTGCAAGTATGTTGCTGCGTTTCCTGAACTGTAGCGCTATAGGGCGTCGCTTCGCGAATGGCCTGTGTGGTCGTCGGGTGGGGCGTCACTGGCGACGAGCGAGGTGTAGTTCGCTGAGTCGTCTGCTGCGTAGTATCGTCGGTCGTTACAGTCGCTTGGGACCCGCCCATCTCTTTGGTGTACTTCTTGACCAGCAAAGCAACGTCACGAGCATGCCCATCGAGCTTGTCAGCATCAGGCACCTCCCACTTCTCCTCGGCCATACGTTCCAAATCTTCCAAAGATACAGCATCTTCCCAAGTTCTGTCATGATGTATCTTCTTGACTCTGGGGTGTCGCAACATTTCGAAGGATTCGTTTTGGAGCTTCTCAAAGCCGCCGCCAAGAATCTCTGCTACGAAAGGCTTCTTGAATGCTGCGGTCATCCGCCTGTCATAGCCTTTGGGATGCTGGATTTCGAACTCAAGGGTCGACCCATTGTCTCGTAGGGTAGACAGGCGGATGTAACCTTGAACGTTCATGTATTTCGCATCGCTCTTTGGTATGCACTTGTCGAGGCTGAGGCTCGCAACGATCTTGAACTTTGGCTTTGCACCCGTGCGTTGTACCGCATCTTTGTTCGTACAACACCCCAAATGGAAATGCGTCCAGTGTAAAGGCCTCAAGTCACTCTTTGCCGCGACTTGCGCATCAAAGCTAGCCCCGACCACAGCGAAGTCGCCCAAATCTCTCTCACCACCCATGTCACCGAGGTAATCTTTTTTCAATTTGATAAAGAAACTTGCTTGACGATGCCCTTGCTCTGACAGAAGTGGGAAGTACGGCGCATGCAACGGTTTGAGAACTAGTCCTTCTTGGTGTTCGGCTAGGTTCCGGGCAAATATCTGTTTAAGGTCTGTTATGCCATCCCCTGTCTTAAAGTCCAAAAGTGTCCACTCCGATCGCATTGACCGACCGGGGATTACATGGACAAGGTTCCTCAAGATCTTGCGACGGTCTTGAAGGCAGTGACGTAGAGTAGATTCGTCATCCAGCACAAGGATGTCGAAAAACACGAGCATGAGGTGCTCCCACTCGTGCGGCAATGAATCTTGGAGCGTGCCGATGAAGGAACCAGAGCGGGTGATGTGCTTCCTGATTTTTGAGAAACCCATTATTTTCTTTTCTTTGTCACTGTAGAGTACCATCTCGCCCAAGATGATGCACTTCTTCTTCAAGACGCAGTCTGGTCGACCGATACGAAGGGCTTCGCGAATCGTAGCATGCAAAGGCTTTCAGTCCGCCGTTGCGTCCTTTCCATTTTTAGAAAAGATGCGGATGTCATTAGGTGCATTGTCCAGGTCAACGTGTATCTCGCAATACTCGCCGTCGTACTTCACCTCGGCAGCCCAAGCGCGCTGACCCACAAGCTGCATGCAGTGCTTGAAAGACCAAGCTTTGTGGAACGTCGGTCGCCCCACCTTGATTCCAACAATAGCTCTCAGTTTCTGTGCCGCGTCGACACGCATAGGTCTTTGCTTTGAGTGCTCTGGTACTGCGGGATAGCAGCTCAGATCGCCTTTGAGCATCTTGAAGACGGCGTCGAAGTCATTTTGGAACATCAACAATTCTGGTAAGAGAAAGTGGTAGCGCTCCAGAACAAACTTCTCATCAAGCTCCACGGTACAATTATCTCGCAGGACGAGACGCACCAACCACTTTGCTTCCCACGACTCGAGTCTCACGAGTATCTCCTTCAGCTCGGTATCGGTCTGGAAATCCGAGTTACGCTTCTTCCTGATGACCTCGTCGGAGAACCGATAGCTCGCTGCTAATTGTTCGAGCAATCGATCGATTCGTTCGATCGGAAATGCACGTTTGCTGGCGAATGTGCCATCCCAAGGTTTCATTGCTCGTTCGACATACGCCCCAAGGTCACCGTAGTTCCCTGTATGCCAGCCCTCAAACAGAGCTAATTGACCGTGATTGAAGGCAAGTAGGCTCGCAAGTTTCTTTGCAAGTAATGGCGATTGCATTTCATAGACTCGATCTTTCCTTCGATGTGGAAAGAGAGCAGACAAGACGGCGCCCCCGTTTGTATCGGGATCATCTAGCGCTTCTCTCTGCTTGAGGAACCATTGCGAGATTGTCTCGCGTATACGGTATTTCTCTTGCTTGGCAAGTAACCGTGGTCGTTGTGTCGTGACGGTCTCGACGCTTTGTAGGAGACTGCAAATTGCGCCGAAGGTGACGGTCATTGTAGGCGTGCCGATGTACGTGAACCGGGGATTATCGTATCGTGCTGGGCCTGCTAGGGCTGTTTATGCTTGAAACGAGTATGCGACATGCCAAAGGCAGTAGCAAGTGCTGTGCCTGCTTCCAACAGCACCTGGTGGATATCGTGAACGGTGCCGCCAATCTATGATATAAAGGTATCAATGTTCGAGCGTGAAAAAGCTCGATAGAGTTGTGCGGAATACCGTCTGTGTACGCAGAGCAGGCGGACAATTGGTCGATGCGCACGTTTGAGGCCTCAATATCCTCGTCATAGTCGCAAGAACGTTGCCGAGCCTTTGACGTCGAAGGGGCACTTGGGGTTTGTAAATAGGAGCAAATCGAGGAATTCAACAATGGCGTATTTAGGTCTATAAGAAGAACATAAGTAAATTGATGATGCGGATCAATAGAAGGCTTGGTCGCGTCCCAACAAAGTCAGAATGAATGGAAAGAGGGGCTCTTGGACGCGCACGCGCTTCCTGACGCGCTAATGTAAATCATCACGGGAACACGCGCACACTAGCCTGTATTCGGACAGCGAGGGAACTCGACCCATCTGCTTCGAGCTGCCGACGGGCTATCTTCCGACTATATCTTCACTTCATATACCTATGGCGAGCATGCGTTCAACAGCAGAATTTTAGAATGTGAGGTCGAGCAGGTTCCCGTTTTCACAGACGGCATTCAATGGGCCCAAGCAAGCGGTTAGCGTATACGTCATGACCCGCCCGTCGTTTGATCCTCCACCAGATATTGATCAGCTCGCGCTTTCGAGTGACCGAGCGCGCTTCAACTGGCCGAGGAGACGACATATATATACTTAGCGGTGTTGGACTACAGAATTACCGCCAATTGCACTTCAAGTCTTCGAGCTGGACACAGCAGTAGCCAGGTAACCCCGCTCTACCTAGGTAGCCGGTCTTGCGACGACAGTACTAACGTTGACAGTACTACGTAGACAATTGGCACAATGGCGCCAGGCCAAGGCCAGAAAGGCAACCCGAACGATCCTCGATCAGAAGAATCGAAGAAGAAGGATTTGATTGCACGCGGCGATTACACACCCACACCAGCTGGCAAAGTGACCTTCTTCCTCCTACGCGGCATCGAGCCTGTCCTTCAATATTCAATCCTCGCGCATGGCCTCGGCACATCTGTCCTACATCGTGTAGGACTACGAACACTACCTCCCGGACTGCCAACGCATACAGGCATATCTCTGATCGATGGCTTGGGCCTGTCACCATACCGATTGGTATTGCTCGGAATGGCGGTTGGCGCAGCTGTGAAGCAGAACATCTGGGTAACAGCACTTTCCGGAGAGCCAATGCCAGTCAAAGGCGCCATCGCTGTGGGTCTGTTCAACGCTGTCTTTAACAGTCTGAGCACCTACGCCTTCCTCACATCAGCTACCTCCGCCTCGACCGAAGCCACTTTCCCACAACCCGCGCTCCTCGTCGGCAGCTCGCTATACGTCGTAGGCATCGTGACGGAGCTTGTCGCAGAAATACAGCGCAAGCGCTTCAAGGCGGACCCCAACAACAAAGGCAAAGCTTACACGGGAGGTCTTTGGAGCTTCGCACGCCACATCAACTACGGTGGCTACACAATCTGGCGAGCGGGTTATGCCATGGTCGGAGGGGGATACACGTTGGGTGCGTTAGTAGGAGCCTTCTTCGCGTGGGATTTCACACAGCGGGCAATCCCTATACTTAACGAGTATTGCGAGAAGCGCTATGGTGCGCAATGGGACGACTTCAAGAAGAATACTCCGTATCAGCTGATTCCCTACGTCTACTAGATCTGAGCGAGCGATAGTATATAATCTAGTGGGGTCACGATAGGGAGAACCGAGGCGCATGTACAATGTTATCTCCGGACAAGCTATGCAAGCTCCATCTCATTCGATGCCCCACCTCATTCGATACCCATGTATTGCGAGAATGCACGACTTGTGCATGCACAATTTCGGTCGTACGATGCTGTTGTCTGAGATATCGGAGGACCCCTCATGCAGTCGGCAATGTTCATCACACCAAGGACCACGAGTTATCGTACCGATGACAGCGGCACAAGACCGACACTAAGGCCCAAATGCCGGACCAGCTGCCTCCCGAGCGCAAGCCTATTGCCCAAAGTAGCCTTCACGATAACAATTACCCCGTCTGGAGATACGATACCCAGTCGTCGTAGCACGATGCAGGTGCGATTCTCGTCAGCACGGCAGAAACCGAGCCTTGTGCTGCGTTCGTGCTGTCGTGGCCAAGGGGCATTACTCGTACACAAGCCGCTAAAGAAAATGAGCGTAGAAATGATGGTGTGCGATCTGGCATGCAGGTGAGAGATCTGCGGACGTTGTGTAACCCTCTAAACCAAGGGCTTGGGTTTTACTGGCATTGTGGACTGTGATGGTGTGTAGAAAAGGTGGGTAGATACGAATCATGTGCCGTCAATGTATTGGACTTTGCGCCTCCGGATTGAAGATGCTTAGTAGCGGGTCGTTGGCCTATTAGGCGTGCAACATCACAATGGCAGCCGGAACAAAAGCCTCATCGAAGCTGAGGCAAGGTCGACAACGCACGACATCTGTTCGGAGAGTTGAGGTTGGCGATAACGACATGCGACCGAACGCGGGGTGACAAAGACCCGAGGGCACAATCAAGCAATGATCTACAATTCAGCTCTTCAGGGTCCTTTTCCGTGGCGGCGTTCGCAGCACGATGTCGCTCAAGGATGCCGCTACGCGATGCTACGCCACAAACGCAGAGTCTGGTACACTTGCGCTTTGTACGGGCTGTTCTCCAATTTTCCTTCTATGAATACCCACCGAAAAGCTCGTATCTCCACAGAAAGTGATTATTGATGGGTATCATCAGAGACGCAGGCTGGTATTGACGATGACGGTCAGGAGGTGGCAATGCCTATTGCTAGAAGATTCTCGGCGAAGGCCGAAGCGGATCTGCCGGGCAGAATTGACCGAAGACGGCGATGGTGGTGATGCGAAGAAAGAGCCTCAACATTTTTCGGATAGTCGCAAAGATCACGATCTGGAGGAGCTCGGCTGGCGTTGCAGCATGTCCCATGGTTGAGCGCGCAGTGCCAGAGAGCGGGGAACGGCTGAAGGTGCATCGATGTGCATGCAACCCCACTCTAGGATATAGTACAGACAAAAGTAGCGGACGAGCAAGGCCTGCGAGCGGGCTGTTCAACACATCACGTTAGATGAAACGGTATCAGGGCCTTGTTGTATCCCGGTCAGATGTGCGCTGGGGTGAGGTCTCGCGACGATGGTCCCGGCAGTCTGCTGGCGACGGGTGCGGGCGACAATTAGATGGCTTCAGAGGCAAGATGGCGGCACAGGGCACGCTTGCCTGAGGATGAAACACTACAGCCGGTGCCACGAGCGATGTGTCAGACGTCGCACTCGCAGCTCGTAAAAAGTGAGGTTCAAAAAGAAAGGCGGGATGCAACCAGAGGCGATCATGCACAGCTAACTGGGGCCTGCAGGCCGCGATGCTCGAGCCACGTTTGCCGATGATTCGACGCGGAGAGGAGCAGCTCGGCAGCGCGCGGGATTCGTGAAGTTGGCGACATGTATGCAGCAGCGCAGCCGGGATGCTCGGGGTGCAAGGCTCAAGGTAGTAGTTGGGAGCCGTATACGGACGCGACTCCGCCTGGCTGGGGCGGCTGTTTTGACTTGAGGGGCCTCTCGCGCGCGACGGATTCAGGTTTTGTGGCGTTATTTGAGCCTACTATGGACGTGCTGGATCGCGCGTGGGAGATGGCATAGTAGCAAAGCGCCATGGCGACGCTGCAGAGGAGGCCTTTCGTCATTGACACTTGCGCGGTGGAGACGTGGTTCCCAGGCGTCGGCTCACCCATTTCTAGCGCGATCGCCCTCAACGGCAAGCACGGAGAGTACCCAAGATACTAAGATACAAGACACGGCCGCTTCCTCTTGCGGGCGCACTCGTCCCAATTCTGCTGCCATCAGTCTGACTGCTCCATACACGCGCCCTTCCCTTTGTTCCCCACCGGCCTGCCCACAGTGCCGACGTTTCTTTTTGTACTTCCCTATTCAAAAGCTGCGTGTGCCGCTGCTGCACTCTCGGGTGGGCTAGTTCGCGACCTCGCCGCCGCATCCATCTGTAAGTCAGCAATTCGCGCGCCTCGACGCCATGCAGGTGCTACGCTTGATCCTCGCAGCCCAGCTGGCGTCTACCCGTCTTCCCTACCTCTCAAACCGCGCGTATTGACCTGTTCTTTCTTTAGAGTAAGCTTTTCTAGCGTCTCTGGCTGGACTGGACCATTGCTATTAAGGACCCTTTCCGCCCACGACTCGACACGCCTGCCAGAGCACCACAAATCTTCGCACATCATCCCTCCAATCTCGACTCCTCCCGCCGGGCCTCGACTGCCTTGCCGCCGTTGCCGCTTTCGCTTGCTCCGTGTGCCGTCCGCATATCATCAGCATCACCAATTCCTGTGGCCATTGCCTTACATCAGCCCATATCCGGAAGCAGTGGGAGTCAGTGCATTGCATCAGTCGCAACGCCGCAGCACAGCTTCACCACCGACCCCCCTTCACTACCAGCCAACAATTTGCTAGTTTGCCCCAAAAGAACGTCATTGTCTATTCTTTAACGCCGTCGGTCCGACGTCAGCGCGCTGATCTGTGTTTCACTCCGTGAGTCGTGACGCGAAGAAAGCAGAGCCATTCATCATGCAGGCTGTCATGGCGCAACCCCCGCAAACCTCTGCCTACGGGGCTGTTCCTCTCCGCCGTAAACCCATAGCAAACCCCGGCATATCGGTGCGACCCCCGCAACACCAATACCACAACGACGGCCAACTAGGACATTCACGAACGCGCACTACGAGCTCAGGCATCTTCCCCGCCCAGTCACCCACCGCAAGCACCATGAACTCGCAATACCCTACCCAGTACCAGAGCAGTCTCCGCCGAACCCCGACTTCGTCAACGAGCTCTACCACTGGTACGCCGAACCGCTCCAACAGTGGCGCCCTCCGTCGCTCCTCGTCCACCCGCTCCGGCGGCAACTCACCCACCTCGTACGTTGCACTCATGCGAAAACAAAAGGCGACTGTGTGGTGTGACCGGGCCCAATACGAAGACCCCCGCATGCTTGCACAGCAAAGGCAGGCTAAGATGCGGGCAAACATGGAGGTAGCAGGCGGACCCCACCACGTCCCCCCGCGAAGTGCTTCAGGAGGATCTAGCATGACCGGCGGTGTGCGGTCCAAGATTGGGCGTCACCACGGTCTGCCAAAAGCATCGCTATATGCACCTGTCACGTATGCAGGGTCTGGTGTTCCTATGCGCCTCAGTGCTTCCGAAGTAGACGAGGGCGACGACGAAGACGCAGGTTCAGTCAAGAATGGCCAGTACCACCACCGCACAGGTTCAGGCCGTTCCTCGCTCGGTTCAGGACGACGCATGTCCTACGCCAACCCCACCGGCCGCATATCCTCTAACAGCACTCCCCCGCTAAACTCATCCCCGGACGGCGAGCTCGCCGACCTCAAAGAAGAGCCCACCCCTTCACCAGCCGAATACGATGTCAACGCGCCCAACGACAACAGCTACTTCCAACATACCAAGACCAACACAAGCACAGGCAGTGGCAGTAGTGGGGAACGCAACTTTGGCGACGTGGGGCAAATGCCAGCGCCTGGAATGTTGAAGCCACCCGCTGCGACAGATAAGAAGGGCAGTAAGGATGACCTGGTTCGAAGAGGCAGTGTGGACGAGCGGACCATGACCATGGGGACGAGGCTCTTCGTCGCAAACCCCGATCTTAGCGATTGAAATCACGCATACCCAACAAGCGCGTATGGATGAGAGGTTACCTTTTCTGCGATACCCGAAACATCGATTTTATTTTGCCACTAGCACCACAGCACACGATTACCACATACACAAGACCACGATTCACCGCTTTCTCTTTTTACCTCTCGAAGCATGTTTAGCATTTCACGGCCTTGTCTATGGCACGTTTCCAAGAGCAACTATACGGTGTTTTCTTGTTTGGATGGCACATGCATTTTTCCCTATGTTGCTCATGTCTCTTTTTTTTCTTGGCGGATTCCTCAGTCTTGAGCGTGCAGAGCGATTGCCCTGGAGGCTCTCGCGCGTTCGATACTCGACATGTAGTATCTGTAAATAAGTACCACATCATACCCGCCGCCAGCTGAATGCGAGCATTGAATACAAGCACGAGTAATCGTTCATCCCCGAGTTCACAATGATCCCATGCCTACATCGCCTCTACATCACCTCGCGATTTCCTCACTCATGCTGATCTTCATTTCCCTCTAGCATGTATGCCTCTCAGACGCAAGTCCACGTATGCGATCAATGAAGTCATGGCTCCATCAAGCTCATCGTCGATGCAGAACTTCGGCCTCGGATCCTCCCTCATCCCGCGATGCGACGATTGGCGACCTGTGCGTCACATTGCGCACGAAACTTTGAAAGGGGGCGGGAATGTAAGCCTTGCGTGAGCCGAGTGGTCAGCTTTTTGTCGATCGCGCGCTTCGCCGCGGGAGTGCCTGCCAAGACTGCTGTGCGGCTGTTGAGTCAGGGGCGACAAAGGGCAAGCAAGTGGCTGCATGTGTGATAGGGAAGATGGTAGATCGGGAGCGCGCGCGAGTTTCGAAGAAGTAGGGGATGCTGGGACAGTCGTTGCCATGCGTCTTTGCAGTGGCTTCAAAGTTTGGACTATGGACGTGGCAGGGATGTGAGGACCCGCGTTCAGGGTCTATGGAATTGTTGAAGCAGAAAGTTTGCGAATGCGAACGACGCATCGCATCCAGACAGTCTGAATGCAAATGTCTACTAGTTCATGAGAGTAAAGTTGATCTGCGCTGCACATCCACTCTCTTTCACGTCCCAAGGTTGATTAGCAAGACCGCGCTTGCCTCTACTCATGCATGCTTGCCAAGACGTCCGACCCGGAGTGCTCGACCCCAGCACGAGGCCATGTCACCCCCATCACGCCTTCCCGGTACGAGTGGAGGGGCGTAGGACAACATTGAAGACTTCGCAGACTGGAATCCAGGATGTCGCACGTTAATGGCACGACTAACGGCGCAGCAAAGCGCAGCGCAAGCCAGAAGATACTGAACGACGCGGTGGGCGTGACCAAGAGCCACGAGGGAGATGAAAAGACAGATTACACAAGATGGAGGCTCAAGGACGACCGAGGATGTCAGACATGGCACTATCTGCAAAGCGACGAGGAAATGAAGTCGTGGCCGCAGAGTACAGCGGACAAGTACTTCCTAGGCCTCGACACGGTGCGTGTGCACCTCTTCTGACCGTGCAGACACCAGTAACTGACGTGGACCTCAGGAACAACCAGCCCTTGCATCCGCAAAGACCCCCCTTGAAGCTGCGCACAATGGCCTCACGTTCTTCTCCCAACTCCAACTCCCACCTGGCAACTGGGCTTGCGAATACGGCGGTCCCATGTTCCTCCTCCCCGGCCTCGTAGTCACTTGGTATGTCACCGAGACACCGATACCAGCGTCGCATGCGATCGAGATCAAGAACTACCTCTTTGCCCGCGCGAATCCAGAAGACGGCGGCTGGGGGCTACATATCGAGGGAGAGAGTACCGTGTTTGGTACGGCAATGAACTATACCGTCCTCAGGCTGCTTGGCGTCGACGCAGAAGACCCCAGAATGCGGAAGGCGCGGGACACACTTTGGAAGCTAGGTGGCGCGCTCAACGGTCCGCATTGGGCAAAGTTCTGGTTGAGCGTGTTGGGTGTGACGGAATGGGACGTTGTCAACCCCTGTCCACCTGAGCTGTGGCTGCTGCCAGACTGGGTCCCTATCGCGCCGTGGAGGTGGTGGATACATATGCGACAGGTCTTTCTGCCCATGTCCTACGTCTACTCCAAGAAGTGGTCATACCCGCTTAATGACCTTACACGTCAACTGCGGGCCGAACTGTTGATGGAGCCATTTGAGAACATCAACTTTGGCGCACGGCGGAATACCATTGCCCCGACGGACAACTACCATGCGAAATCTTGGATGCTCAAGGTCCTCTTTTGGTTCATGGCCGCTATATGGTTCCCATACATCAGGCCCACTTGGATGGTGAAGCGGGCTGAAGAGCATGTATGGTGGCTGATCGAAGCCGAGGATGAGAACACCGACTTCGCCAATCTGGGTCCTGTCAACGGTCCCATGAACATGTTGGCTGCTTACATCAAAGAAGGATCCAAGTCCCATGCTGTTCGCGAGCATCTCAAGACACTTCCGGAGTTCCTCTGGGTAAAGGATGAAGGCATGCTTATGAACGGTACAAACGGTGTACAGACGTGGGACACCGCGTTCCTTATCCAAGCTGTTGACTCTTGCGGCTGGTCAAAGGATACGAAATGGAAGCATATGCTCACGAAGAGTCTTGAGTTCCTAGAAGACCAGCAAATTCTTGAGGAAACCAGAGACCAGCATGCATGCTACCGTCAACAACGCAAAGGTGCCTGGGGCTTCAGTACACGAAAGCAGGGCTACACAGTCAGCGACTGTACATCCGAGGGTCTCAAGAGCACACTTATCCTCCAGAGGGATAACGCATTCCCTGAACTTATCAACGAACGCCGCGTGAAAGATGCCATCGACGTCCTGCTGACTATGCAGAACGCTTCTGGTGGCTGTGCTTCTTATGAGCCGACACGGGGTAGCGTACTCCTTGAACATCTCAACGCAGCAGAAGTCTTCGGCAACATCATGATCGAGTATGACTACCCTGAATGCACAACCGCTGTCGTGACCGCCCTCGACATGTTCCAACATCATTACCCTGATTACCGTGCCGCGGAAATCTCTGCCTTCCGTGACCGCGCGGTGGCATACATTCGCGCCGCCCAACGCCCAGATGGATCTTGGTACGGCAGCTGGGGTATCTGTTTTACCTATGCCGGCATGTTTGCTCTTGAGTCACTCAAGTGCTCTGGAGAGCAGTACAGCAACTCTGAACGTGTGAGAAGGGCGTGTCAGTTCTTCCTAGACAAGCAAATGGAAGATGGAGGCTGGGGCGAGACGTACAAGAGCTGTGAAACCGGTGTCTGGCAGCAGCATCCGCGCAGTCAGGTTGTGCAGACTGCTTGGGTAGTCATCGCAATGATTGAGGGCGGGTTCCCACACAAGGAGCCGCTCGAGAGGGCTGTTAAGCTCATCATGCAGAGGCAGCAAGCCAACGGAGAGTGGTTGCAGGAGGCTATTGAGGGAGTGTTCAATAAGTCTTGGTAAGTCGGCACATGGTTGACTGATCACGAACGGTGGCTAACTTGATGACAGTATGATCTCTTATCCGAACTACAAGTTCATCTTCCCGATCAAGGCGCTGGGAATGTATGCGAAGCACTTTGGCGATGATGCAGTGCTCTGAAGAAGTTCATACGAACCCAGTTCTGCAGTTGGTAATCTTGAGAGTGAGGATGATTGAATGTAGGCGGAGTTGTAAACACCAACTCAATAATACTAATACCACGATCAAGCTCCTGTATATGCAGGGAGCAGACAAAATGATTTGTGACGTGACTCTGGTGTTACCACATCACTTACCATTGTGGTATTATCTTTTTTATGAGCTTGGTCATCATGCGGTACTATAACTTCTTTGAAACTCACGCATCTCCTGCGACAAACAATAGCTGGGTCTCGCTTGAGACCGCACTTTGCGCATACAAGATCACTCTTCGGTGTTTCCCTCCATCCCCGCAAATAAAACTACATCACTACCACTAGCCACTTTGAGCGCGCCAACAACAAACCGATTGGTACCTGTTGCTACCAGAACTATGAGTATAAGTATATCTGGAAATCCCGTCTGAAAGACCTTTAGAAGCACCGCGAATAGCTCAGCTTTGTACTCACCAGATGGATCGAACGCACACCGATCGGCAAGACGGCGGTGATGGCCTCCCACCTAGCCGAACAGAAGACAACGATCCTGTCGACGAGGGCGAAGATCACTCCAGTAATCCAGCCCGTCGGGGAGGCGGCCCCGGTCGCGCTGGTCGAATGAACACAATCTCAGAAGAACCACCTTTGACTGGCCATGACCAAGGACAGGATACGAATAACACCGCAGAAACAACACGATCTCGCCTCGAGCGCAGGGCTGCCGAAATCCGCGAGGCCAACCGCCGACGCAGGGCGCATGGTCAGACAAACTCGGACACCTCTGGAAACACGCCTTATACGCAGGGGGTTGGCCGTCCGTTGGAGAGAGGTGAGAGTTTTCTCGATCCCGACATGTCTCGCGCGCGTTCTAATGCGATATGCCCTGGTTTTTCACCGAGGCCGGAAGACGTGGAGAGACACAGAGCGAACTTGGAGAGAAGGGCATGGATTGCCGCGGGTAGAAACTCTGGGCCAACGGAAGAGAGGGAGAGGAACGGGATCAACAGACGCCCGACAACTTATCAATTTCGGGCTCATGAGGGATTTCCTCCCAACGGCACGGGGACGCGGGGGTTGTATGCTGGACGATACCCCATCCCATACGTGAATCCAGCTACTGGACGAGCGCTTGTGGGAACGGGCGGTTACACACCTTTTGGCAGCGGCAACTTCCAAAGCAGTGTTCCAGGCCAGTCATCTCATGATGATGGTAGAAACGCCGCTGTCTACGACCCTGGCAGCTTTGAGGATACGGATCAATTCTACGTCGAGCCGGCTCCTAAGCCCGAGAACGTCGATCCTAAGGCTATGGTGTCCCAGCCGGAGGGTAAACCTGAGGGTGACTCCAATCCTCCCAAACGCAAGGATGAACCGGATGATAAGCAGAGTGGAGGAAGAGGGCCAGGCGCGCCTGGACAGGCTACTTGAGAGGTGCCTCTTGTTGGTTATGGAACGGCGTAGTTATTTAGTTAGAGATGTACATGGAAGCAGAGGGTGTGGCATGGGGTAAGCAGGTCGTCGGTGAGGTAGGTGGGTGGGACAGGTTTAATAGCTTCGAGGGGTTTCTAGAGGGAGTGGATTTCAAGCAGTAGACAACAAGGAGATACTCATAGTAACAGCAGCATAGAGAGGCTCCTGACGTGGGTGTGGATGACCTTAGGAGCTCTTCGACAGCTTACAGGATCCCTGATAGCTGAATCAAACGACAAGAGCACTGGCAATTGACATGCAGCTCGCAACTTTGACAGTCCGGTTGCTCTTGCACTTTGGTGACGCGTGAGGTGAGATGAGGGGAGAAGCACAGCATTAACCTAATACGTATTAGCGTCAGCGCCGGCCGATTAGGCACGCTGCGATCTCGTCACCATCTGGGCAGTCATGACCGTCAAATACTTTGCTGCAGCACAGGGAGACATTGGTAGCAGACTAGTCATCACTGCGACACCACCTGGGCAGCCCACAAATCTGGAGAGGAACCCGACAACAAGGTCTCGCCATTGGCAATATCGACTGAGTCTTGCGCTATTGTGGTCGAAGAACGCGTTGGGCTATGGCTGCACTTCTAGCACCGGTAAAATCACACTCCTATGTTCGGTAGGTACTACCCCGCTGGAGCGGCCCCGCAGGACTCCACGTGCTGTACGATGAACCTGCGTGAACATCTCTGGGTGCTGGCGGTGCACGACGTATCTTCGTTTCCAGACATTGCACATGCTCACGGACCCTTTGGGCCTTGTTGATCTAACATGACTTCCAATTCAACCATTCCACACCTCCGACAACATGAAAACACCAAGCAACTCATTGTTGATGGCAAACCATACCTTATGTTGGGCGGAGAATTGCAAAACTCGTCGCTTTCGTCTGCCGAATACATGAGCGAGATCTGGCCCAAGATGGTCGCAACCAATGTCAATACTCTACTTGGCTCTGTCAGTTGGGAGATGATCGAGCCTGAAGAGGGCAAGTTCGACTTTGAAGAGCTGGACAAAGTTATACTGGGCGCTCGAGAACACGGCTTGCACTTGATCTTGTTATGGTTCGGATCTTTCAAAAATGGTATGTTGGTATATCTTCGCGGCCTCTCTCCACACCCTGACACGTACATGGCTAGGCAGATCAACGTACACCCCATCATGGGTGAAGACGAATCCAAAACGCTTCCCTCGTGCCGAACTTAGAAAGGCGGGAGGCGTGATTGAGGTTGCGGATGTGCTGTCCCTTTTCAATGAGGAGAACGTTGAAGCGGACGTAAAAGCATTCCGAAAGTTGCTTAGTCACCTCAAAGAGGTAGACGAGAAACATAGTACTGTGTTGATGGTGCAAGTCGAAAACGAAGTCGGCCTGTTGTTTGACAGTCGCGACGGAAGTGGCGAGGCCAACAGAGTCTTCTCCGGACCGGTGCCCGCAGAACTTCTCCAATTCTTGAGCCGCGATTACGATCAATTACATCCTGATCTAAAAGCCAACCTCAGGACCTTTGTCGCACGATCGAAGCCACAATCTGGCACTTGGGAAGAAGTGTTCGGCGTCGGTAGCAGGACTGACGAGCTCTTCATGGCATATCATTATGCACACTACGTGAACCGTGTAGCAGCAGCTGGAAAAGCAGAGTATCCCATTCCGCTATACACTAATGTATGGCAGAACTATGCGGGAGATGATGCCGATAACGACACCCCCATTGTAGTTGGTGGTGGTGGTCATCCAGGAGATTACCCGTCAGGTGGCGGCACAGTCAATGTCCTCGATATTTGGCTGCAATTCGCACCTGACCTCGAATTCATCGCGCCCGACATCTACCTTAATGAGTACACTAGCTTATGCGGCAAGTACCGACATTGTGGAAATACTCTCTTCATCCCGGAACAGCGAAGAGATGAGTACGGCGTTCGGCGCATCTGGATAGCGTACGGAACATTCCAGGCTCTTTTAGCCAGTCCCTTTGGCATCGATACTTTGGAGCCGGAAACCAATCCTTACACAAAGCACTACGGGCTGCTATCACAAGTCTCTCAAATCGTACTGGAAGCGCAACGTAACCCGGGCTCGTCGGTGGGTTTTTGTTTTGACGAATTCACCGGCGACAAAGATCCGTCGAAACCCATCAAGCAGCGTTTTGGCGATTGGGATATCACTATTGAGCGTTCTTTCGTTTTTGGCAAGCCCGGGACCGGTAGCGGCATGGTCATTCATCGTGGCGGAGCACGCTTTTTACTTATTGGTTGGGGCTTTCAAGTGATGGGTCACTCGACTAGGGCTGACACGAAGTTTAACGGCATTCTGAAGAACGAAGAAAAGGTCGTGGAAGACATAGCGACAGGAAAGTTACGGACACTGAGGAACTTAGGTGGCGATGAGACAAGGAGTGGAGCCAACGCGATGATGCCGAATGAGGATCCTGACTATGGAGGATTCCCCATCGCTATAACAATTCCGGCCAGAACAGGTATCGCTGAGGTGGAATTCTACTCTTTTTAAGCTTTAGTACTAGATGAACTCGGTGTCGTTAGAGGACGATTGGGCATTTCTCATAAAAGAAGAGATCAACACCAATGGTGACCGGCGCTGGGCGCCTAAAAGGGAGCGCGGCAGGTTAAGATTACGAAGGAATCTGGCCCCTGGGCATAAGGTGCGACTCACTTTTCTATCAATACATTCAATGAGCGACGCTATCGTCTGCGTTCTTCAAAACAGCTTCCAAAATCTTACCTGAAGATGGCCCGTTCTTCTTGGTGTTTAGTTACTGCCTTGGCTGCCTGCCGATCAGCCTTTGCTCAGACCGCGGCAACGGCTCTCGCGTCCTCCACGCCCGCATCATCAGCCCAAATCCAAGCACCAACATCAAACCTTCCAGCTCTCGAAATCGACGTCATCTTTCCTCGCGAAAATGAAACGTACGACTTTACCTCATCGTTACCCATCGTGTTCGCATTCCAGAATTTGACCGCGGCCGCTGAGCTTGGCCCCTTCACTTTTGCATGGGATATCATGCAAGTAATTGCCTATTTACGAACTGCATGTGAGACAAACACTGACTTCGTACACCCATCTTCAGGCCGTATCACACCATCGATGACCCAATACCAGGAGGTGTCATAGAGGATCAATGGTCGATAGGCTTTACTTCGGATAATGCATCCACGTTTACAACGTCTGATGGATCGCCATATGTCCTTGTCAACCACACGAATCCTAGGGATTGGGTCCATGGACCAAACTATGGAGGAAATGCATACTCATTGAGGTGGTACATCCTGTGGGGTGACGTGAATAAAGGATGCGACCACCCTCGGCCTGACATTGGTGTTTCGCATGACACAAAACTTCTCTTTACGCTTCTTCCAGCGTGGCCTAACGAGTGGAAGGCGCCCGAGGCAACTACCTTCGGGAATGTTACAGGCAATTGTGCGCAATTGGGCACTTTCGCTATGATTGACGCAAATGAGTCGGACTTGTGTTCGCTGGATCAGCTACAGTGGGGAGATGGGAACCCATGTGCCATCAAGCCTGATGGGCCTATGGTAACAAGCATGTCCAGTGCAGTGGCGAGCTTGTCTTCTGCGCAAAGCGTGGCTACTGCGACTCCAACTACTACCGAATCGTCTACTGCGTCGAACGCGGCGTTCGCAACAGGTGTGCCAATTCAGCCAGCGCTCGCTGCGGCCTTCGTTGTTGGCGGATGGGAGCTGTTCCCGCTGTAGGGGTGTTATCGTACACAATGTTACATTTCTGGTGTTTCATATTACTATCTCGAGGGTCGACCTTCAGCCCAAAATTCGGTCGTAATCATGAGCGTATGCAGCAATGCGTCAGGAGCTCAAACTGCTTGCTCATAGGTGCATCCAATGTGCGTAAGGCAAAGGATATGCGGGTGTTTGCCTGCTTTTCTATGCGCTTATCAACCCTGGCATTGCTGCCTGCGCAGTGTGTACAGCCCCGCCGCCTTTCAAGACGCATCACTAAAGGACACCACATCTTAGCATGCCCAACGTCAGAACATATGACAGCTATCGTTCCGATGGCTTACTTCCCGTTCTTAGCATTACCCCCAGAATTGCGCATTATGATTTACTCATATTTCCTACCTACGAGCGATGGCAAAAAGCCTTTTCAACTTCTGGGCAAACAGCCTTTCGTCGGCCTCCGCCGGACTTGTCGAATAATCAAACATGAGATCGACTATGAAGCCTTGAGACGCTCGTGTCGCCTCATTCGGCGTGCAAATCCAAACTACACTTTGTCAGTCGGTGCTCTGGACATGCGACACATGAACATGGTCATACGAAACGAGGCCGAGCAGCCACGGCGGAACTTTGACACTCTGAATTTATCATGGTGGGAATATCTGCCCAAGTACTCAAGAGTTGATATCGTATACGAGTCCTGTGGACAGCGCAGCATCGATGACCCGGCATTTACCTCAATTTGTCGGGTTATCGCTAAACCATTCAGGAGACCTCGTATAGCTCAGAGCCTCCCAGCCCCATTTTGCGTCAAATTCCAAAAGCCTGGGGAAAATCTCGCTTCGTGGTGAGACAATTGGGTTCTTTCATTCTTTCGTCCTCGAAGAGATGCGACAGAGTACATGTCAACAACAGCAAAGTACTACGGTATGGATGATTCACTCACAGCCTGCGAATGGGAGAATTCCACAGATATGTTTGCGATGCTACCTTTTGTATTCCTGGTTCTGGCGATACTGGTGGGTTTTTTGGTGTCCGGCTTGTATCTTGCATTCGTTGTGGCACTTTTTGTACACGATGTCTTCATGAGCATACTCTCACCGATCTTGGTCAGAGTCAGCGTCAGTTGAGCTGATGATAGTTTGTCGATCATGAAGGAAGGGATGTTTTGATTCACAGAAAAGACTACACGATGGCACACAGGTTAGGAATCAAAGCTGTGCAAAGAGTTTGTGTGATTGCAGCTGGGCTTGTCGGTTGAGACTGCCATCTGTCATACTTCCATGTTCATTGCTATCACTTCGTGATCATCTCTCATTCCTTAACAGTCCCTCTGTTCGTGATATCACTCATCTCTTTCTCATAGTCGTGTACTTATTCGAAATAATCCCAGACCTAATCCGACCAGATCTTGACCCTATTTGCGAATGATCGTCGGCTAGCTTAAGCTGAAGTGCTCGCCTATAAAGCATTAGCTAAGTTGGAAACGAGAGTATGTGACTTTACCTTCTAGGGCGTCGGGGCTAGAAGGACCGCCGCACATGCCGCCTGACAGGTGCCGAAAGCACTGTTGCAAGCCACTATAGTGGCAGGAGCCGTGGCACCCGCTGTGGCACCCCAAGTCGCGCCTCCTGCAGCGTAACATGCCATGACTACGGCAGAGCAGCCAGCCTGGCAGATGCCATATCCAATTGGACCTGCTGAGGCCATGGGAGTGAGCGCGAGGAAGGTTGCCGCCGCCAAGATGGGAATGACGGAGATCTTCATTGTGAATGTTGTAGTGGCTGTTGTTGAATCTGTGATGGACTTAGCGACGATCGGCGGACATTCTGAGAAGCTGAACTTACTGGCTAGTTGTTCAGAGTGTGCTGTAGCTGGTGTAGAGACTAATGGCGGGGTTGTAGTCTGATGAGCGCTTGATAAAGACCTGCTGCACATCCTTTTCATTGGCCTATTTGGGTTACACAACAGCTTGCCACGTCATTTCACCGGTCACCCATCCCCTCACGTCCATAGAGAAGACGAGCGATATGAAATGACAAAGAGAACCTCTTCATGCCTGGTCATTGATGGAAAGGAACTTGCTGCCAGAGCTTCCAATGTGGCCGCAAATCTCGCACATCGTTACTAACATGTCATATGCTTCCAAGGTCCAGTCAAGGGCTTTAAAGTGCCGATAGTAACGTGGAAATGACCCTTTCCTTACGAGATGGCAAGATTTGCTTCAGCCGAAGTCAGTCAGCAGTGAAGGCATCTACTGCTGCTGCACTTAGATTTGAAGTAAGCGCAGACTGGAGTTTGATCAGCAGCCCTGAAAGCGGTCTACGACAGATGGCTTTGAATTGGAAAAGTATCAATCTCAGGAACCCGCATCAGCAATCGACGGAACTCCCAGGCCATTTCAGTATGTCTGAGTACACATGAGCTATAGGGATGGATTACAAACTGCCCATCTCACTACTGCACCATACCGAGCAGTCTTCATTAACTCACCGGCGACCTAGTAGCAGCGTCACCTCTACCCCATCGAGGTGGTTACCGCAGGTGAGATTGAAACGATCTAAAGACTTGCTGGGCACTCATGTTCCTCTTTCTGAAAGAGGAGATAGGTCGCACATTGGCAGTATGAAGATCATGCGTCAGCCAACCAGATGTGCGGGGTTTAGGCAACAGCTTCCAGAGTCGGTGTATATGACCGCTGCAACTCCATAAATTGGAGCACCCTATCAATTCACAACTCATTCCTGGATGCGGAGCGACTGAATATGGCACCAAAGGAAAATAGCCAGTCGTCCTCATCTTTCTTCAGACTACCTGCTGAGATCCGCGTCTCAATGTACGAGCTTCTGGACTTTCCGCCTGTTGACAATGAACAATGTCGTGGACTGATTTTGTCGTGTCGACAAGCAAAGCGCGAGTGCGAAGGAGTCTCGATCCGTGCGACAAAAAGCTGGTTGCTGGCTTACAAGAAGATTGTCCATCCAAAAAGCGACCTAGGGGTGCGCATCTTGCTACCTGTCGCAACGAGAACGCCTACTGGAATGCATGCTAAGTTCCACACGCTTCGGCATCTGACATTAGTGATTCCTGGACGTGCAATCCATGGCTGCGCTGACCAGCGCCGAGAGTTCTTTGAGAGTTTCCGACCCTTAAACGCCATCTTCAGCTTGTGGCTCGATAGCCTAACGATACAATTCTCGGGCCCGGTCGGAAAGAGCAGCGAAGGATACGGGATGTGTGGATCAATTACCGAGTGTTTTAGACGCCTTTTCTTCATTCTGGAGAGCGGCTTGACGTATGCGCATGATCCTGTCGGCCAGAGAGGCAATCTCAAGCTCAACAAGTACCGCTCCCTGGTGAAGTACTGGCAGCCGCAACCAGCCTGGATTAAGAAACTGGTGGTTTCATGGGATCTGACTGAGGAGGGTTTGCGGAGCGAAGATTTGGTGGCGGTCGATGGTCACTGCAGGAAGCGTACAACGGCGGCTTGTCCCGGGTTGCGGAAATACCATGTCGCCAGCGAAGATGGCCTCCTTGGATCGGAGTCAAGGGAATCTTTCTGTCGATTTCGCCCATCGGAGCCGGAAGATCGAATGGCGGGCCCGAGTATCGAGCACAAAAAGCAATGTCTCAAGTGTGCATGGCGTGGATGGGAATACCGTCGCTACATCCGGGGTTTGCCGGTCGAGAATGACGAACGCTGGCTTTAGGAGCCATCGCGGAACAACCACGATAACACAGCTGAAGATGTGTGGAAGACCTGGGGTCGTGCTGTTGAAAGTCCGAAGATCCCGCTGGGAGCCGCGCGATCTGGGCGATCCAGGGGCATCCACTAACACCCAAACCAGTAACAAGCGACGCGGGCTTATCAGGCACGATCAAACCTCATTGAACGATCACTGCTACGACTTTCGTGTCTACGTCATGTTTGGAAGTATCGCCGGTCTTCGGATCAAAAGATATGGGGAAGCGCTGCACGCTCTCTCCTTTTGGATCTCTTGGATCGCGCAACCATGTGTGGCATCACTTGTGCGGTCGCATTGCGGGGTCATGGACCGTTAGCGAAGGAACGTGGAGAGTTGAGCAAAACATTGCAAAAGAGTCTGGATACCATCAAGCATCGTGGACCTGATGCAGATGGTCATTGGATCAGCGAAGATTGTCGCGTGGGTACGTCAAGAAATGACTACGGGTGCAAGGAGAACACGTGACTAACATCCTGATCATCTAGCTCTTGGGCACAACAGATTAGCGATCGTCGACTTGAACCCAGAAGGAGAACAACCATTCCACGATGCAGACAATGATATTCACGCTGTAGTCAACGGCGAGCTGTACGGCTATGAAGAGATTCGGGATCGCCTTAGTGCCGAAGGCTACAGGTTTAAGAGCCAGTCAGACTCTGAGATTGCACTGGCGCTTTACAAGAAGCATGGTCTATCGTTCCTTCCGCACTTGCGTGGAGAGTTCTCACTATGCCTATATGATTCCAAGTCTCAGGTCTTCATTGCCGCATGCGATCGCTATGCCATCAAGCCCATGTACTACACAATTTTGGACGGCAAGTTGCTGGTATGGCCGCTCTTCACTCGTCGCAAATACTTCGAACTGACAACCACTGGGTAGATCGCTTCCGAAATGAAAGCATTTCTTCCCTTTGGATGGGAACCTGAGTGGGACGTGCAGAGCATCAAAGACGTGGGCTGGCTGTGCGATGGAAGAACCATCTTCCAAGGAGTTTCGAAGATACTGCCTGGTCACTACCTCGTCTGCAGATCGTTCAGCACCATCTCGCAAGACAAGTATTGGGACGTCGACTTCAAAGACAAGGTATGTGCTATGGCGTGTGCATCACAAAATCGCTGACAAGCTTAGCGTGAAATCGAAACGAGAGGTGAAGATGAGATGATCCAGGGTGTCCGAAAACACCTTGTTGATGCTGTGCGAGATCGACTTCGGGCGGATGTACCAATCGGAGTATTCCTGAGCGGCGGCATCGACTCAAGCGCAATAGCAGGCATGGTCAAGCATCTGATGGACACTGAAGGCGCACAGCTTGGCACAGCTCCAGCATCAGAGCGGATCAACTGCTTTAGCGTCAAGTTTATCGGTGAAGAACACGATGAAGAGCCGATCGCACGTCGCACAGCTGAATGGCTAGGAGTCAAGATGCATCACTGCGAGATGACCGAGGAGAACTTTGCCGCCAACATCGAGAACGCAGTCTGGCACAACGAAGCAGCAGTAACTGATCTAGGCACTGTTGGCAAGTTCTTGCTTTCGAAACTTACCAGCGATGAAGGTATCAAGGTCGTCCTCACTGGAGAAGGATCAGATGAACACTTTGCGGGATATCGGGAGCTCCTTACGGATTTCGTTCGCGAACCAGATCTATCAAGACCAAATTCCGGAGTTCCGGAAGAAGAGCGCATGGCAACACTCAAGAGCTTAGAGGGCTCAGAGACATCAGGTCCAAAGGAACTTGCGACATCGGCTGCCATTCGTGCCCAGGTAAACAACACTTCTTTCCTTGGTTTTACGCAGACCGCTTCTCTCCGTGACCCGCTCTTTGCGCCTTGGGTTTTCAACGAGTTTGGACAGAGCGACAAACGTCTTACGGCCGTGAACGCTGTCGATGGCCGTACCCGCGAGCTTATGGCCAAAAAGTGGCATCCGCTTCATACATCGCTGTACATCTGGATCAAGTCCTCTCTCGCAAACGGCCTACTTACCGTACTAGGCGACCGCTGCGAGATGGCCCACAGTGTCGAAGGCCGTCAGCCCTTCCTCGATCATCGCTTAACGGAATATGCGATGAAGCTTCCGCCCTCTGTAAAGCTGCGCTACGACCCTCAAACTCGCAGTTTCAGCGAGAAGTGGATTCTCAAAGAAGCCATGAAACCATTCATCACGCCTGAACTCTACGCTCGCAAAAAACACCCCTTCTCTGCTCCAGTGAAGTACAAACCCGATGGCCCTGTCCACCAGTTGTTCCAGAGACTGATCACGAAGGAGAATGTCGAGGCTCTTGGGTTTCTGGAGTGGGACAAATGCAAGGACCTGTTGCATGATGCGATATACGATGGTGATAGGCCAAAATGGAGTCAAATGATTCTGGTGGGTCAGTTTGTGATTCTAGGCAAGAGGTTTAGAGTCAAGAAGGCTACGCCGGAGTTTACTACGCCAGGGGCGAACGGGGCGATGAGATAGTCTTGGGTGCTACAGTATGTAGCGCTCTGCACCAATATATCCTGTTCGGTTGCAAAACTGCTTTGGGGGTAAAAGACTCGCTTACTATACGAAACACTATGAGTACTAGAGCCTGGCGTCGCCTTTAGTTCCTGCTTCTTCATTCTCTTAGTTATATTTGATACCATTCCAGCAGACCTGAACTGGTACAGAGCCCCTGTCTTGATCCTCTTTCCTCGTTTCGTCCCACACGTCTTGTATCAAGGACTCGCACATGCCTCCACCAAAGTAATAATGAATCTCACCCAGACGCACCATGCCAACGGAGTTCCGTCGGTTGGTAGCGTAAAATAGCGATGTGTCTGCATAGAATCTTGATTTATGGGGATCGAAAAGGTTGGTATCCGCATGGAAAGGCGGTATATCGCTTTCGAACGCCATGGTATCGAGTGAGCCATCTACCTCTACAACATAGAACCGTTTTCCAGCCAGTACTTGCGGAGAGCCTGTAGCTGGCTCTGAAGTTGTGGCGTTAATGGCACGCAGCTTGTTGGCATCTTGTGAGAGAAGAACGTCTATCACAGCGGGCTTGCGGTGTGGCATATCTTTTGATGTGACACCTCAATTGCAAAGTTCTTTCTTGAGTTGGTAGGTTGGGACGCTCTCGTATTCATCCTCGCGAGTACGGCTGCGATAATCCCACGAGATAGTAATGTCGTTGTTATGAAACGAGCACAGTGTGATACCCATCCTGTGGGGATTTTTCCAACTCTTTTCCACCAGGCATAATAGCATTAGTACGGCAGCTTCTGTCAGATCTTTCGGGCTATCCGGTGTTTGTTCACCAGTGTAATGAAGAGCAATACTCTCGATCTCAATACAGAGCAAGTCCTCGAGACCAGTGCGAGGACAGCAATCCTGGCGAAGGTCGAGTATGTGAACAGGTGCGTTGGTGATCAGCGTCAATTCTGTCAGTCCAATAAAGTCTTCCATCTTTTTCAGTTGACGCGGTAGCCTCAGATCAAATCCTGTAGTCTTGGTGAATTTACTGCAAATATCCTGGACGTATATCCATAGATGGCGCACGCCCTCCTCTTCAGCTTCTTGTTTTGCCTGCCGACAGGTACCTCTGAAGCCAATCCAATGGGTCCCGTCTTTGTTACGAATTTGACCAAGCGTCATATGATCGTAGATTAGGTTTCGGACGTCGCGATTGAGTAGGCTAAAGAAGTAACTGGTTTCGTTCGGGCCTTGTGCGGGAGGGGCTGCATCTTGTGGAATCATGATGTCAGCGACGCGACGGGAGGTCGGTATGGTGATCGACGATGTGGTTGTGATTGAAGACTGAGCTGTAAGTCGACCCGAGCTTCGAAAGGCTGTGTGTACGGTCGAGCTCCCACGTGTGGTTATGGGTGTTTATGCAGGGGACGATCGAATCGAAATCAGGGCAAGGTCTTGAATATATATACATTAGAAGGGTACTTGATGGCGTGCTCTAAGAAGCTCGAGCTCGAGCGTCGAGAGTGAAATATTCGTGTAATCAAGGGGCCAATCGCCTATTTCCCTGCCCGGCTGCCCAGTCTTGCTCTGAGTCAATGCTCGATTCGCATATACTTACTCCTCAATGTGGATCACTGAAATGTCAATATTGAGTCCTTGGTGTAAGCATCGTGTGTGACGTAAGCGGGAGTAGGTCAAGGTTGGTATGTGGTATATGTATTCATCGGCTTTCATAACTCGTACAGCTTCGTCTCTACCGGTATCGACTCCAGTATTCCGTAGCTCAATCTCTGTTTCTGCTTGGACTCCACCTCTTGAAGACGAACTCTCGAACTGTGTACTTCTTTAAAATGCTACCAATGTCAAGCTTGAACCCATCCAAGCTCATATAATCCGCATCCCACGGTGCCGGTACTTCAACGTAGACCAGCATCAGTGTCTTCATGACCTGGGTTTGCACTCGGTTTACGCGATGGAACCACCACCAGTCCCTGCGCTCCTTTTCCGCGGCTCTGACTTGGGCTTGACCGTCCGTTTGCTCGGTCCAGTATGGGGCTGAGTAGGAAGGAATGATCATGATCGCAAACTCGGCATGTGTGAACGCAGGACCGCGAATGTAGAGCAAGTAGTCGACAGCGAACTTGACACCAGGCCGCACGACCCAGCCCAGGGATCGGAAGTGGTGAAAGACAACGTATTTCATCAGGAAAGGGTTGTCAGGCTCAATAGGCGGAATACACGTCATAGCAGGATCCACTCGAGTAGCGTCATTGCTCATACGGTACGCAGTACGAAGAAGCGTCAAAGCTCTTTCGAGATCATCGGATTCGCCAGAACTGGACGCATGGGCGCAGTATACACGCAAGAGGTACCATGCTGGGTAGTGTTGTGCAAGATCCATGGGAGCCTGGGTGTCCACGTTGACGACTTGCAAAGCACCAAGGACGTATGTCAGGAAGAAAGCCTCCTCGGGTGTGAGCTGAAGATGCTCAAGATCCACAATGTCAACCTCTAGATCAGCTTCAGCGTCGGCCGGTGCGGCAGGGCCATCTGTGTTTTCATTGATCGCCGGAGTTGCTGTTGCATCTTCTGGCTTGGTGATGTCCTTGGCGTCGCTACCTACGAGCTTGTTGATGTTGGCGTCGGATACGATCTTGCCTTCTTGCCGTAGCTGTTGCTCAATAGCCTCGCGCTGCGCCTTGGCTCTCTCTAACTTGAATTGTCTGCGCTCTTCCCGCCTTGATTGTGTAACCTCGGTGCTTGTCTTGGACGCCTGGGCACCTCGCCTTCGCTTTTCAGCGACTAACCACTGTGGTTCACTTCGGCTGAGGGACCCTTTGCCCCAGAAGCCTTGTTCCCAAAGAGCTCGGATGGAGGCCGGATCGGTGACGTGGATTGACTGGGTCTCTGCAGAGTAGTATGCTCTGTGGATGACGATGTGTGACTCGGGCGACCACAGCGACTGCGAAATCAGGCTGATGAATAGTCGCACGATGGAAATGGGGTTGTGCGGGATGAAGGCAGGCAGCGCATATACGTCTAGTGGCAGAGGCTTCGCATGTATTTCGTTATAGTTGGGTCGTTTTGGGCGAGGTTTCCTCGAAACACCGTTGGCTGGTTCTTGGTTCGGCTGAGGTAGACCCTCTGGGCGCTCCTCGCTTGCAGCAACAGCATGCTCAAGCTGCTGAGTCGAAGACATGCCTCAGTCCAGCTCGATGTTCGACGAAACTGTACTCGCGTTAGTCCTGCGCGGGTTTTGAGGCAATGTGAAGTGTAGCAAGTAATGTCGATCAGATACCGTTGTAGTCTATTGTAACGGAAACAGCATCGAGAGCCAAACGCAGTCAAGTGAATGCATGCGCCGGCAATCGTATAAGTGAAAAGTTGTCATCATAAGACAGTGAAACACGTGAAAGGGAATCGTTGGTACTTACCCGGCCTTTGCGACTTCAGGTAATGGCGTCGTCGACGAGCGTTGCGAGCTTCATGGTGGAGTGGTGCTGAAGGTGAGAGGAGAGCGCAAAAAGTTTGGAGATGACTGTTTGCCAAGGCCGGATTTGATTGGCCGTCTTGGCCGACCGCACAGCAGTCCAGTTCCTAACACACGACAGCCACCGTACCACTGGTTTTTGAATGCGCGTAGCGGTCGTTGACAGTCGCACACAGTATATGCTTCACGATACCCATAGACTGCGGCTGGGGCTTGTGCTTGCCCTAGGAACGCCTGTTGTGACGTAATAAGAGCAGCTACCTCCGAGAAAGTAAAGAACGTCTTCGTGACGCCACGCGAAAGCGATTAGGCATCTGCACCTCTTACACGAATAGTTCCTGCCTGATCAGAGACTTACTCCAAACATACAGCAGCTCTAGATATATACCGAACAGCTTTCAAGATGCTGCCAGCGGCAAGATGGTCTTTACGACTGCCACGCCAGAGCGCTCGATCAATCACCACGAAAAGCATACCACGGCTAGCCCTTCGCAGTCGCCTACCGCGCAACACGACGCCGCCAACGACCTCAGCATATTCTACGAGACCACCTAGCAACGATTCCTCATCAAACACACATGATGGGGCCCCCAAAGAGACATCGAAAGTGGACGCCGTGTCCAACGCCCTCTCGACCACGCCCGACTCCGAGAACAACCTCGTAACGCCCGTGTACATGCCCGAAGACCCGAACGCCGTCCTAAAGCAGACACACCCCGCCATGCGTCTTCTGGACAACTCGTCTCTTATAGTACAACGGCAGCTGGAAATGATGAACGTGCTCATGGGCTTCGAGCAAGCGAACCGCTACGTTATCATGGACCCGCACGGTAATCATATTGGATATCTCGCCGAGCAAGACCATGGCATAGGGAACGCCATGGCGAGACAGATGTTCAAGACGCACCGCAGCTTCACGACTCACGTCTTTGACCGGGACGAAAAGGAAATACTAAGGTTTCATAGACCTTTCAGCTGGATCAACTCGAGAATACGCGTGTATGATGCGGTAGGGCCCGATGAGAGCACCTATACCAGCTCGGCAAGTCTGCAAGGCACGAGTGTCAAAAGCATAGCCAACCAAACGAGCGCAAATGTCTCAACTTTGGCACTCCAAGACATGAGGATTATCGGAGCTTCGGAACAGGAGTGGGCACCATTACGAAGGAAGTACAACCTGTATCTCGCAAGGAATCTCGAGGACGCCGCCGCAGGACCAGACGCGCCCCAACTGTCCTCTGGTGACCTGCCAATCTCAGACTCTAAAGCCGTGGCAGTAGCAGAAGGCGATACCCGAGAAGTGGGCATGCTCCAGTTTGCCAGGGTTGACGAACCCTTTTTGTCCTGGGACTTCAGCTTGATGTCTGAAGACGGGCGGCTAGCGGGTTCTGTTAACCGCAACTTCGGAGGCTTCGCGCGCGAAATATTCACTGATACGGGTGTTTATGCGTTGAGAATGGACGCTGCCGGGCTGGCAAGTGAGCCGTCAGGCATGGTTTCCAAAACTGGTGAGCAGAGCCGACCATCACTAGAAGACTACCCTGGCATGACCCTTGATCAACGCGCCGTAATGCTTGCTACGGCTGTTAGCATCGACTTTGACTATTTCAGTCGACATAGTGGTTCTGGTGGCATGTGGCCAATGTGGATGCCATGGGTAGGTGGCAGTGGTGAAGCCGCGGGAGGTGCTGCAGCTGGTGAAGCGGGTGCTGCCGGTGCTGGGGCCGTAGGTGCTGCTGGCGAAAGCGGTATTGCAGGTGAGGTTGGCACTGCAGCGCGCGGACTGGGAGCTGGAGAGGGTGCTGCGACAGGTGCAGCTACAATGGCGGGCTACGAAGCTATGCAAAGAGGGCGAGAAGCCAGGCAACAAGAAGACGATGCTTCCCCACAAGCGACCGATCCGTATCAGCCCAACCCCGATCAACAGCCAGGTACAGGCCAAGTCGGTGAAGATGTCTGGGGCGAAGATCCTGGCGTCGGATCTCGGGGTCAAGATCAGGACTTCTGGGGTGGACAGGGTGGACAGAGTGGTGGCGATGCTGGAGACGGTGGTGATGGTGGTGGGTTTAGCTGGGGTGACTTTTTCGAAGAGTAAGGCTGTGCCGCTTCTTTTGTACCACCATTGTATCTTGTAGCATTGATACCATTTTAGATAACAAGCTCTATTGCTAAGGCAATCGTTGGGCAACGCGCTCATATACGTTTCTCCCGTAAGTCGGTTGAGTAGAGAAAAGAGCCCTAGATACTAGTCTGCGGCTGAGGTGGGGCTGTGCTAAACGGCTCAGTCCTTCCTTCTTCGTTCGCTTTTGCCTTCATACACGACTTCACTCAATCGCTTTGCGCGTCGTTACCTTATTTTCTACGAGGCGCTAGATCCAATTTGAGCTCAACTCTAGGCTTATCTTGGTACCGGAGCATACCATTCAGTCTTTGATTGATGAGGTGGACAAGCCCGACAACTCAGTCGGCAACGCAGCGAGAATGCCGCAGACATCGGACTTCTACAGGTATAGAGAACTGGACGGATCAAAGCAGCAGATCCGTCTCGCAAGATTGTTGCGATCTCAACCTGTGGCCAATACGCTATACAAGCGCGACTTCATTTACTGCGAACTTGAGATATTCGACATCAACACTGCACCCGAGTTCATCGCTCTGTCATACACTTGGGGTGGACCATCAGATAATAGGTATATCGCTATCAATAACAAGCTGCTCGCTGTTAGAATGAACTTGTTCGATTTCCTTTCCGCCTTTCGCTCAGACGGAGCCAATACCCAGTACCTCTGGATCGATCAGGTAGGTCCTACATCTACTTGTCTATGCATGCATGGACTAATCTCATCACTCAGATATGTATCAACCAACAGGACACGGCGGAACGTAATCATCAAGTTCGCCTAATGGCTCGAATTTACTCCGAATGCATCTATGTCATTGTTTGGTTAGATTTGTCTTCGTTAAGAGCAGCGCGAAGGTACTCCAAAAACAGGAATGCCGAGAATACTGAGGCTATCCTGAGAAACCGTTACTTCACGCGTCTATGGATCGTGCAGGAAGTAATGTTACCCAAAAAGGCACATATCCTGTGCGGTCACGTCTGGATGGACTGGGATGTCCTCTTCAAGGCTGCATTGTTTGCTGGATTTCTGGAACATCCAACTCTGTCGCCAATGACGTATTTACTTTCTAATCGTTATGCACACGCGGAGCCTGTTCGACCTGGGTATTCGCATCTACTGTGCAATCTACTACGTCAATTTTCTAGCATGGGCTGCGAAGACCCTCGAGACAAGCTATACGGTATGCTCGGCCTCATCTCTGAAACGCTACGGCCTATCGTGGATTATTCGAACACCAGGGAAGACGTCTACCTTGATGCCATCAGAATCCTTGGTCCATTTTTCTGCATGGACGCCTCGAATTGGTGGTGGCAGGACTTACCATTGAGAATGGGTGTCCCGTTGGCTCATGTTGTATCGTTGCAGCCTTTCGTCACTGGTCTACTTGCTTGTGGACAAAAAGAAAATAAAGTTGACCCAATATGGACTTTGCAAGATATGGGCTTTGTGAAAGCAGATCGAACGCGTCATTATCCGGGGCGATGGTGGTACGAGTACAAAGGCGTACGACATTACCACGACTGTATTTCCTCCAAGGACGAGACTGCAAGCTCGGAAGCTGCTTTGTGGTCCTTACTTGATGCTACGCCTGAACGAGGCTCGGGGTAACTGGGATACCCCGCATCATCGTCAATCTACCCCGGAAAAGTCCAGCTCCAGATTTCCCGCAGCGCCACCAGTCGGGGGTAATTGTTCCGTTAAACCCACGCTGCCGAAGATCCATCTATACCGACTGCGCCGATATAAATAGTAGCCAAGCTTGTTAGAGATCATTGTGACGATCATCAAGCCTTCGAAATCGTTTTCCGCTCTGCCGATATGAAGCTCACCGCGAGTTCAAGCGTCGTCTTGACACTGTTTGTGCATGCAAATGCTGCCCCCACGCATCCGAAGCAGAAACAAAGCTCTTTTAAATCGCATTCTACAGAATCTCTGATAGCCTTTGGGGATAGCTACACATACGTGCAGGGTACCCTCGGCCATCAAAACTACACCTTCATTGGCGATGAATTCAACTTCTCTTTTACGCCCGCACAGCTCTTCTCGAATCGTATCGTGCAGAACCTTACGGGAACGGCAGAAGGTGGCCCTAATTGGGTGGAGCTTTTGACTGGATGTGGTGTCGAGGATGGTTTGCACAATCCAAGAGAGTGCGACGTTCAGCTTTGGGACTTTGCATATGCTGGCGCGAACACTATCGAGGAAGCTGGATTCACACCCCTTCATCACAACCATACTGTCTCACTCGAACGGCAGATCGAACAGTTTGCCTCCTACGGCAATCCAGCTCTCGAATCTATTCATCTCAACAAGAAGAAAGCGCTCGTAGCGATATGGATCGGCATCAACGACATCAATGACCTTGTATCCACCCAAGGCAAGAACGCATCCTTTGCACCACTCTACGAGAAGATCCAGGACCGAGTTTTTGAGAACGTGGAGAAGATCTATGAGCTTGGCTACAAGGACTTCCTCTTCATGAATCTACCGCCTCTGGATCGTGGACCAGGCACGCCCAATGTCAACGCGTCGCTCGTTGCTTCTTTCAACACGATCCACGCTGCACATGCCAACGACTTTCAGTCCAATCATAAGGACGTGAAGGTGCTTCAGTTCGACGTGAATAGTGTTTTGAACTACGTTTTGGATCATTACCAAGACTACGGGTTCAAAAACGTCACCGACTACTGCCCTGGATATAATCAGCCAGATATCCTAACAAACCCAAGTCAGTATGGATGCACGGACTTGGATACGTACTTTTGGTACAATTCAGGGCACCTGACGAGCCGAACCCATGAAGTCATGACTAAGGCATTGAAGAGATGGTTGCTAAAGCAGTAAAAGAGACATAGACTATCATACGTTCTTAATATCATAGTGCGACATTTGTATCAGGGGGTTATGCCAGCCAATGAATACCGCTACAATGCCCAAACCCTCTGATCACCCCTACTGTCTGACCTTTCAAGCTTGTTCATCCTCCCATACCACAGCCTGAGTGTTGTAGCGATTGCCGCCACCAGGAAGCTACATGCCGCACACACGAAGTTGCCTGTCGGGAAGCCTTGACTTCGCTCGTCGTTCATCCAAATCCATTGCGCAATGATCTGACCAATACCTGCGCAGCTGTTGTGCAGCGCGATTGCGAGTGGCAAGGTGAGGAAGCTCGGCGAGTTGCAGGTTACCCAATTCGTCATGGAAGGTGCTGCAGGGAAGGCACCTGCAGCGGCCATACATAGGCAGCCGTAGCGCTGAACATAGGCGTCGGCGGGAAGAAGGCCAGCGGTCAGCCAGCCAGTACCTCCTATGAGTGATGCGATGGTGATATGCCACCCACGAGCGTTGAAGTGGTCCGCAGAGTAAGAGATTGTGATGGCTACGAAGAAGCCCACGACCCATGGTGGGACAGTCAGAAGTTGTGCATGAATGGACTCGTAGCCTAGTCCGGTAACGATAGTGGGCGTAAAGAACGTGAATGACCCCTGAGGAACGACGTCGGCTACATACGCAATGTAGTGTAGCAGCATGCGTGGACTGAAGCAGGTGTCCAAAATCTCTTTCTTGCTAGCATGTTCCTGATTATATCCACCGCCTCGGTCAGCCAGACGATCAATAGCGAATTTCTTTTCGGCGTTGCTGAGCCACTTCGCTCTAGCTGGGTAGTCGGGCAGGAAGAACCACAGAAGGAACGCCGATAGTAGGGTGATAATTCCTTCGATGATGAAGAGCCAGCGGAATCCTTCAAGACCTGCCGCTCCGTTGATATGGCCGACTCCGAATGCGATGGCGCCTCCGAAGGCACCAGCAAGGTTGCAGAACGCGATGACGAGAGCGATGCGAACAGCCCGCTCGTTATAGCGGTACCAGATCGTGATGAAGTAGACAATTCCTTCGATACGTAATCAGCGCAAGTTCATCAACCTCCATGTCTCATTGTAACACACCAGGAAAGAAACCGGCTTCGAAGACTCCGATCAAGAACCTCAAAGCGATGATCGTAGCACTGTTCTGTACACCCGCAAACCCAATCGTTAAGGCTCCCCAAGCGAAAAGAAGGATGCCGAGCCATCTAGAAGGTCGGATGTAGTGCTTCATAACGAAGTTGCTTGGTACTTCGAACACGGCATACGCGACGGAGAAGAGAGTGACGGTCAGAGCGTAGCCGTGAGGTGTCAGGCCCGTATTACTGAGCATGTCGTCGCCTGTCTCTGTGTTGAGCACGCGAGCATTACCAATGTTTCCTATTATTAATTTTAGCGATTGACGCGGGTGCTGAGATGGTAGGAGATGATGAGGACCATACCCCTATCAAGAAAATTCAAGAGATATACCCAGCAACACAGAGGTAGAACGCGTAGGTCTAGTTGCCGGTTGAGTTTCTTGTTGTACTTTTCGTCATAGACGTCTATCTCCCCGTGCTCTTGTAGCGTCTCATCATGGTTTTTGACCGTGTCGATGTCGACATCTTCGAGGTGTTCCTGCTTCTCGGGTTCTATAGGCTTGTCCATGGTGATATTCTCGTATACGATAGCTGAGCAACTCTAGGTAGTCTATTGTGAGCGAAGGTTCTTGCACCTTCCGTATAGCTTTGGTCAATGGTTATATAGTTCAGAATATCCATCTTACTTCGTTATCCCACAGCGGAACAACGCATCCGGATATACCAGTTGCGGCTTTACCCCAGATGTGCGGGGTAGAAGCCCACGTCTTCGCGCTGCATATTCCCTACCACGGAGATGATCCGCGATCCATCCGCTGTGGGACGAGAATGTCGGTGTTGTCGCCGATGGTATTGTTCGTTGGGGTGCGGAACCAGTTTGGCCTCCGAGAAGAAGCCCAGGAAGCTACCCATGTACGTCATCGAAATGATTCACGTGCATCTACGAGGTTCTTGAGGTAATCTCTGTATGCGTTCGTTGCTAGTAATAATATATCCTGATTCCCAGTGAAGATGCTAGAATGTGGGTGCATCCGGTCAAGATGAGGCCTCGAAATACCTAGGTAGCCTCGGAGAGCGCGCACTGAGCACGGGCCTGCTTCCAATTGGATCCAATTTACCCATACGTCATCTCGCTTCACATGAATCTGAGGAGGCCCGGGGTCATCTACCGTGAACTCTCGTCACCATTACTCGTGTTCTCCTACGTTCCTGGCGCGCAACATTAATCCGAATCGTTATCGGTCAATCTATCTAATATGATAATGGAAAGAACCATAACGAGTAGACCTATAGCAACAGTAATCTGTAACGTAAAGGCAACCCAGACCATAGTGATTGCGCTGACTCCGATATCCGTTCGGATATTCCCGTAGTTAGCTGACTCTGCCATTGCAGCTGCACCCACAGATCCCACATGCTGCCACAAACTCGCGATAAGTAGCTGCACTGCAGCAACAAAACTCGCTGCGAGCGCAACTTGTGAGACGGGACGCGACGGAAAGGGTCTTACATCTACGTCAGACCCCGTTCGTTCATCTCGCTCTTCGTGCCACCCCGGAAATGTTGCGAGAAGCAATATAGTGACAAATGCGAGGACTACAGCAATGAATAGAAGACCGGAGAAGAGAACTTCGTTCTTGAACTTTGCAGCAGCTCCTATCAAGTTCAGCGGGTCATTTTCGTACCCAATTTGCTGCGCCAGACCATTATGGTCGGAGCTACAAAGCCAGACGATACCACGTTGGCGCACGCACATCCCAAAGTAGCCCGCTCGGACTTCAAGCTCGGCGGATCCTTTCAGGCCATTCAATGTGTCAAGCAACACATCATGACCTTCAGTAGTGCGTTTCGAAGTCGAGTTCGTATACGATAAACCGAGGACGTAGATGTTTGTCATGGTCGAATAGCTTGCGCACCCAGCCAGAGATATTGCTATGGATACAGTAAGTATGATACTAATCCATGAACTTCAGATCAGTAGCTTACAATTCAGTACAATCACGACAGTCAGCAGAATCATCAACATATGATGATAGCCGAAGAACGGAATTAGTCCTGTTGACATGGTCAGTTTAGACAGAGAACTATATTTTAAATTGACTGACTTTGAAAAGACACTGCAAAGCGTAGGTTCGCCATCGCTACCTCGGTATTCAAGAATCACGCGCTTAGAGCTGATTCACAACACGCATCTGAAGTATGGAATATCTGGCTTTCAAGCTGATATTAGTTCTTTCATACAGTATATGCCGATGTGCAGGTTCCAATTGATGTGGTGTAAATTTCCTTGCGGGAAGTGCGGCTCTCGACTGGTTTTTAAGCCGCCCCGCAGACGTTTTGGCGTATGTGTGATACGTCGCATGCATGTAGCTGCACGCACACTGCACGACTGTGCCACCAGGCGCTTACCTCGATGCTGGACAGCCCGACGGGCTTACCTCCGGCCTCGCATCAGTGATACAACCACAAACTCAACCTGCATCCATGCAGAACGCCTACCTATACTTCTTCAGCCGCACCTGAAACTAACAGCTACGAACCACGATACAACAATGGGCATACAACGTCTTTCTTATTGATGCGCGGAAACGCAGAACACAAACCCTGGACACATTAGCGAGCGCCAAACAAGAAAATTGCAGGGGTCAACATTGCCTTGCCGGTGAACACGAGCGTGGGTCGTAGGCGCAGAGATGGAGGACGACCAACAAGCAACATGTGGTCATGAAAGGAGTTCGGAAGACAGTGTATACAGTCCCAAAGATTCACCGGGTTACACGCGAGACGATGGGCCAGCATTTGAGGATTTGCAGCAGGACAATGGCCAAAATGACGCTCACCCACGGGCAGACTACAAGACCAAGGACGGATCGATTGATGATTGCAGTTCTGGACACTCTAGAACTCCAAGTGCAGATTACCGCGGTAAGATCTTGACGAGTTCCGCACCATCTCTCATCCTTCAACAACAGGCAAGACCCCGCACATCACTAGATGATCTACAGACCCGCCACCCGAGACGATTACCGTCAGAGTGCCGGACGACCAGCGCAAGCGCAATCACTCTACCCTCATCTCGTTCATCTTCAATAGATCAGCCGTCCATCCGAGATCTATGTCGGACTAGCGAACCCAAGTCCGTGGAACGATCAATAGTGCGACCAGAACGGGCAGCTTCTTCTGGGGGGATGCGCGAACGTGGGAGAGCAAAGTTCCGAGCAGATGCAGTCTCCGAAGAAGAAGCGATAAAAAGAGAAGAATCTCCGAAAGTGAAGGACAGAAACGCGAGGGATCAATTCCAGCAATCGCGTTCACCAGAGCGTGAACCAATCAGGCAGCGACCCGAAGGCGATGCACCGCGACGACCAGAGCTGAGCAAGCTCTGGAAAGCAGTCTTAATAGCATTGGAGTCAAGCGGGAAACTCCGACAAAAACCAAAGCAGCAACAACAGGAGGTGCAACAGGCGGCGAACAACAATGAGGCAGAGATCTATCGCATGGGTCTGCTCACATCGGCCAACCGCTTTTCGAATCTACATCATGCTAGTGCCGTAACTACACGGCACATTTGGAGTTCACACATCATGTTATATGATATACTTGAGACACAGCAGCCTAGTGCCTCTACTCTCCAAGCTCTCTGGCCTGATGCACACTCGCGTTCGGCACCGACATATGAGGACTTCCGGAATACGTTAAGGCGTACTCCAGCTCGGTGTCATCTCAGAATGATCTTTGTGGAAGATCTAAATCCTTCATTGATTGATTACCTGGGTGCCACCTTCCAAATTCCACCAGGTGTGTTCGAAAAACATTTGGATGGGTCCGGCTTTGCAGGCGAATCATTCGATGACAAGAAGCCAGCGCGGTGGTTGAATCACTCCTCTAGTCCTGATTGTTCTTCGCTGACCTGGTTCCGGCCTGTAATTCCTTTACTTCCTGTGGCTTCAAACTTCCGCAGTCAGCTGCTCAGCAATCTACGTCCGAAAGTCAATTGCATGCTTGAAGGCTGTGGGAAGGTTCATAAGTTGCAAACAACTGCTAATATCTTGCGTCGCAACGTGAAATTGTGCCCAAGTCCCGGAGCTTATGTAAAGGGCTCTGACACCGAGTACCCTATTGCATGGGAAGAGAGGGTAACAATATTTACAAGGCGGATTGACGGCTGTAAATTTGGTATGCGAAGGGAATTTCCCAAATGACTCCAAAACTAGTTGCAAATATTCTGACGATGCCAGCTATTGTGCTACTAGATCCGCTGCCCTTCACTAGGGTTGGATGGAGTACCAATCAAGACCAGCAGAAGGATGTCGCTCGTTCCAAACTCAAGATAGTACGTGACAATGCTCCGAACACGGAGGAACCTCAGAGCCATCGCATTGAGAGCTGGGCTGCGCAACAACGCCCTCTCTCTACTGCAGCTGCGCATCCAGAATCGGCAAGATCTTCGCTCGCATCAAATGTAAATGTTGCAGTGGATGATCCGCTACCACACGCTGGTTTACCCGATACCCATCCCTGTAAGTATGAGCATTCTCTGGAGCATACATGTTTTCGCAACGCCGCACAGAGAGCGTATGAGAGACTTCCAATTCGTACCTCTCACGTAAATCTTGTTGGCAATCAGTCGTTCCACAGAAGCATCGACTTTCAGATCGCACATGTAGACGTCAGGAAACTTTACCGTGATCACGCCCAGTTGATTCACCCAGAAAGACTAACAGCTTGTTAGTCGTCCCAGCAAAAAAGCCTGCGGGTGTAACATTTCTGCACTCATCGGCGGAAGCTAAGATGAGCCGTGCACATGTCACGGGCGCTACAATTGACGCTGTAGGAGCGATGTCATCAGCTCGACAGCGGAATACGAGATTCGCCATCGAACGGAAGTCAAGCCGGAACCGCAAAAGTGGCATCTCACCGACTAGAACCACACACAACACAGCAGACAAAATCGATCTGAATCGGGCAAGGAGTAACCATTCCGAGCACCGAGCCCACGATTATGACCGGGTAATTCCATATTATCCTATCAAAGCTGGATCGTCATCTTCCGCGATGCTCGGCGACACATTCACCACGCTTGATATGCCATCGCACATCGAACGCCTCCATATACCCTTCTCCGTAATAGGCGAGTTTCAAGCTGCTTTGCAGCCGACAGGAAAAGGCAAGGAAACGATACACGGTAAGCGTCTCTGTACGATACGCATGAGAGACATACACTGACCTCGTGATTCTACTATTAGACCCACTCCAGATACTGTTCAGAATCATTCACGATGATTGTCATAATCTGACTGATGTCATACGCGATTCATTGCATTGTATACGCCAAGACATGCTGGATGAAGATGTCATGCAACAGCGGGTTACATACTGGAGAAAGCTGCTTCATCGCTTCAATTCTAGCCTTGCGGATGTGGACCAGCAACTGCGGTCCTTGATACACTTTCAGAACGATAAGGAACTTTTCTACCTTGGCGGCAATCAACGAACCGAATTACCATCGGAAAGACTCGCAAGAGACACGAGTCAAACCTTGAGGAACAGTCTCAATCTCGTCGAGAGATCTTCCACAGCATTGCTTACAGAAATGCAAATAGTTGACAGCCGACGAAGCATCGCGGAAGCTGAGAGCGTGTCCAAACTCACCGAGCTAGCATTCGTCTTTATTCCGCTGTCCTTTGTCGCAAGCCTGTTCAGTATGCAAGTCAAGGAACTGAGCGACGGAGTGCCACTTTACGTCTTCACGCTCGCTGCCATAGCCACTGTCTTTGTAGCTTACGCTATGCGCCTCAGTATTCGCAGCTCCCGCCTCATCGAATATAAGACCCAGATCTTAAGTCAAATTCACGCTGAATCGCACGTCCCGCACAATCAGCCAATACCAACACGCATAGTTTTAGGATGGTTGCACAACACTATCAGCAGGTTTCTATCGGGAACGTCTACGACGGTCTTCGCTGTTGTCTTCCCATTTGTGCTCGTGGGAGCGCTCATAGCTACTCTTCTTAGCCCTATCGTACTGCTTTGGCTACGTGGGATTGACAGAGGCTTTACCGTTGTGATAACTCTTCTTTTAGTCTCTTCGAACGCGATACTTTTCATCCCACTCGCGAAATTTGGGTACCGATCGCTTGGCACTAGTCCGATGAACATGATCCGTGACATTCGAAGGTGGCGTAGAGAGAGTCAAAAGAGAAGAGCCAAGTCAAAGAAAAAAAGAAGATATCCAGATCCAGAAGCTCAAGCTCGATCAGGAGTTAGTGGTAGTAGCGAGCGCGTCAGAGAACACGGTTCCAGATCTTCGGAAAACAACTTGAGCCATGCTACCAGTAGAGCGTGAGACTCATCTGCTACTAGTTCATGATAGATATGCGGGCTGTGAAACCCAGTCTACGATCGATAGCCCATCACTCAACGAGAAACGTTCCATAAACATGCAACTCATCCCTTGTCCTCCATCTTCCTGCTACGAATATCTTTTCACCCTCCCAAACGTGTACGCCCAGCTCCTTCATACCACCCTTTTCCATCACACGCTGACTCGCTGGGTTCTCAGAGTTGACAATAGCTCGTAGAAAGACTTTTTCGTATGGCTCCCAGAAAGATCTTTCTTTTTTGCAAGCATCGATGAGTGCTTTTACAGCACTTGTTGCGTGACCCTTACCCCAAGCAGAGGGTAGATAGCTATAACCAAGTTCGACGGTGAGACATTCCGGTTCGAATGAGGAAGGAGGCAGAATGTCAGATCTCAAAGTGAGGCTCCGATCGCCGAGAGATTTTACACCGATATGACCAATGAAGCGAGATGGAATGGAGTCATTATCTGCGCCATCGTGTCCGGGAGACAAGAGCAACTCGTGTACGGCATAGGATACTCGGTATGACTTGGTTTCGCCTTCGCTGACCGTGACTGGCAGGGCGTATTTGGTGAACCTTTCGGTGTCTTCGACGGTTTTGGCGATCCCGTCAATGCTGAGCGGAATTAGTTCAGTCCCGGTGTACATGACGCACGGTATATGGTTGACTGATAACAAAAGACGGGACGACCTACCTCCAAAATGCGGCCTTCTCGTCACTGCGTAGTTGGTGTAGCCACTCAAATTCTTGGCTTCCTCTCTCTGCTGCCATAATCCGCGTCAATTTTAACTGCGGTGTGAAGATTGCGTGATCCATAGTTGTCAAGTGCTGTGGGAGGAGATTTCTAGTTCTCACAAGGCCTTATCAACCTCTATATTACTCTCTGTTCAGCCTTTGGAGGCTGATATACATCGGAATAGACTAGACGAAAGGTCCAATCGGCATTCCTTAAGCTCGGTAATCACTAAATATGGCTTAGCGTAAGACCTCAGCTGTCCACGACTGGTTTAGTTATTCCGATGCTTCGTGACTCTTATATCTGTACACCTCTGGAACGAGGGCCTTGTTCCAAGCACCAATGAGAATCGGCCGCGCAGAGTGCTGACACCCAACAAAAGATACCTTCACCGCGGCTGTTCCGGGATCACAGTTCGTGCGAATCAGACGGCTTTGCGCCTCGACACCATACTTCATAAAGCTAGGCAGCGGTATGCTCACTGTGTGTTCCAGCCTACAAACATGCAACGATGAGTCAGTCGCTGACATGATCGGCTTTGCTTACTATCAAGCTTGACGCGACCATGCCGTGACTACATGCAGAACCCCGTACAGCATATAGCGCTTTATTCTGAGATATGTTGTGATAGCGGTGGGTATATCCCGTACTCAATCATTCACTGGGTACTAAGTGCTCGTACTCAGGATCAGTGCAGTCATTGTCGTATGATTGCCTCTTTGCTGTAGATGAAGCCTCGGACGTGTCGTGGTCTCGTCTTTTTGCTCCTGCCTCGCTGCCTTATGTGTGGCTCAGTTGGGACAGTCTCGGATGAACTCAAGGTAACAGGACATATGTCTAACAGTTGGTCATCAAATGATATGATGGGACGTGAAAGTCATTGATGCAAGAAGACGGCCAAGATGTGGGATGCTAGCGCCACTCATGTCTTGGCATTCCCGAATCGCCGACCGAACTTTTGGCACTGTCGCGATGAACACCTACATCCGCATCAGCACCAATGGCACACCCACGATCGCTACTAGCTCCTCTGAGCAGACTCACTATATCATCCATTGTCGCCTCGAGATCAGAAGTCCCGCGCTTCGCTTCAATACCGCATCAGACGATACGATGCGCAACCACAAAAGCCCAACCCAAGAAAAAGAAGAAGGCGCGGAACACGTTCTTGCAACATGACTTGAAGAAGGCAGAGAAATTCTCGCTTATAGATGCAATGCAGTACGTTCTATTTGGATCATGTACAAGGGAGTGGGAAGATCGAGGGCTGACGGTAGAACAGATATATCCGCGCCTTTGAAGTAGGCCGCAACCCGTCTTCCTCCAAATACGAACTACATGTACGCCTACGCACACTCAAAAACGGACCCGTCATACGAAACCGATTACGACTCCCGCACCCTGTCAAGACTGATATACGAATCTGTGTCATCGCCGCCCCCGACTCGAAACCCGCTGCTGAAGCACGAGCAGCTGGTGCTACGCTTGTAGGCGAGGACGAGGTTTTCAACCAGATTAAAGAGGGGAAGATCGATTTCGAGCGGTGCATCTGCCACATTGATAGTCTGCAGAAGATGAACAAGGCGGGGTTGGGAAGGCTGCTAGGTCCCAAAGGCTTGATGCCGAGCACAAAAGCAGGAACGGTCGTTACGAACGTGGGCGTCACTGTCCGAAATATGACTGGTGGTAGCGAGTACAGAGAACGTCTGGGTGTGATTCGTATGGCAGTTGGACAACTGGGATTCACGCCAGAAGAGATGCAGAACAATATCAAGGGATTCATGGATGCGATAAAGAAGGAAATGGCGCAAATGAGCGATCGTATCACCAAGGAGATTCACGAGGTGGTGCTTAGCTCGACGAACGCACCCGGTTTCACATTGAGCGGGGACTTTAAAGGACCGGACTCCATATCACCAAAGGAGTTGAGTGGGCCTTTGTAAATGTAGCTTTCTGGGGTGTATGACTAATGTACCATACCGAACGCCGTCGCTATGCTGGACAATATCGTCTCTTATGGTGACTTGAGTGTTTTGAGGACCTTGACTGCCTCAGCAGATTCCTCCATGTCCGCGTATATCTTCATAATTTTCATGACGCGACCAGCATCAGACTTGTTAGCAGTCTTGGCCTGCTGCAGTGCAGTACTCAGGTCCATCAACAACGTACTCCGCACCTTTGCTATTCTGGCCGCCTGGGCTGCCACGAATGGATGCTCACCCAGCTCTTTCTGCAATGCTAGCACCAACCGGTAGTGCACAACATTCCGCCTCAACTTGGCGACCGACACGCCGTAACCCTCTTCTTCCTCGTCTTCATCTTCCTCGTCCTCGCTATCCGAGACCTCTTCTCCGAGGATGATCGTCTCGTGCCCCGCCGTCTCAATCAAAAGTTCAGCCTCCAATTCTTTGAGTCTAGCGTCGTAGTCGATCAGCCGCCTCCCCAAGTCAATTTTAGCCCTAACATCTCTCCTTTCTTGTAGCAACTCCCCGACTCCTTCTTCTCGTTTCCCCACCACACCGGCCAGGCCGTCAACTTCCTTCCTGAAGCCCAGCAGTCCTACTCGCACCTCTTCTACCTTTTCTTCGCCGCCGTGTAGACTGTTTCCCAAATTAAGGAAGTCTTGGTAGTTGCTGTTGACGAGGTCTAACAGCTCCTTTGAGAGAAGCTGCGATCGCGACCGCAGTTCCGAACGCAGGTCTTCGAGCGTTTGGTGTCGGTTGTGGAGCGTAGAGAGATATGTTGCCGGTGAGAAGTTCGGGGCTAGGAAGTCTGACCGGCGTAAGGGCGTCGCGAAGGGAAGGGTGGAGAGGTTGTCTTCGTCGTCATTATCGTTGTCGCTGGATGCGGAACGCGAGTCGTCGCCGAACTGGAGGACGTGGGTTAGTCGCAAACTCGCGTCATCTCGCGCACGATAAGGAAAGGCTCTTGGGGTTACGCACATAGAAGCGACTCATAGTTGTTGTCTCAGCTCCATGTGGAGGGTCCTGCGAGAGGCTGTGTGTGTTGCCAGAAGTCCAAATAGAGCTATCGATAAGGTTGGGAGCATCGGAAATGAACCGAGGCCTCGGAACTCGACACGCATCTCATGGTTTGTAATGCACGCCATCTAGCGGCGTGGGGCAAAGCAAAGCGAAGACGTCAGTCGCCTTGCCTTCAGTAGCATTTACCCTTGATCTTGTATCTGAGTTCCCCTAGAGTCTCAATACTACCAATTCGAATCTTTCTTTCTCAGCATAGTGTGCAAGGCCAAGAGACGTCATAGTATACCAGACGATGCCACCGCAACCTGAGCTTCCCGAGCCAGCGCATCCAGAAGTAGATTCGATGCTGAGCCGCCGATTTGGAAAAGAGGTGGCCAACTACTTCTCTGGTACCTAGATAACCCACCTATACCCTTTCTGCAACCCGTTACTGACATGATTATGCAGGCTCCCCACTCAATCGCGTGGGCTTCCTGCGTCCCGACCACCAATTCCTCTCCTCGGCACTCAATCATCCCAGCACAACCTTCTTGCTATTCAATAAACTCGAGCCCCTTACAAAATCTGGGTCGGAGCTCGCCCGCTGCACCTTTGCCGACGTAAAACCACTCATCGGCGAGAACCCGTTCGAGAAGTCGGAGGAAGAAGTCATTGCGCAGTACAACTCGAGCTTGTACGTTCCGCAGATAATCTTCTTGGGTTTGGATGAGCGGAAAGATGGGTTCAAGTACAAGGAGCATTACAAAGGACAACCGTGGTTCGCCGTTGATGTCACACCCAAGGAGAGTGTGAAGGAGAAGGCAGAGGAGCTGCTGGAGCGAATGACAAGCACGGGCTTGGAGTTTAGTAAGGGTAGAATGAACCTGAGTCTGCAGGCTGAAGAAGGTGCGTTACCATTGTTTCATTCTGACACGTCTCCTCGGTCCTTGTCTAACACTCCACAGCGGCCATCTATGCGGAAGCCCGACATCTCCTCGATTGGAACGAACGAAACCCTTTCTGCGCTTCTTGCGGTTACAAGACTCTCTCTGTCAACGCCGGGTTCAAGCGCACTTGCCCACCCAAAGACATCGCGTCCGAAGTCCACCAAGGTGAACGCCCACCCTGCGCGACCCGAACCGGTATTTCGAACTTGTGCTTTCCTAGAACAGACCCCACAGTCATCATGGCGGTCGTATCTGCCGACGGCACAAAGATCTTACTAGGGCGCCAGAAGCGCTGGCCTGCCCACTTCTACTCCACACTAGCTGGTTTCCTCGAACCCGCAGAGAGTGTTGAAGAAGCCGTACGTCGCGAAGTCTGGGAAGAATCTGGTATCCATCTCGGTCGCGTTGTTATCCACAGCACTCAGCCATGGCCTTACCCTGCCAATCTCATGATTGGCGCAATTGGGCAAGCCATTCCAGATGGAGAAACGATTCACCTCGGGCATGACGCTGAGCTGGAAGATGCGAAATGGTTCACAGCAGACGAAATCAGAGAGGCGCTTCGCATTGGTACTAGTGGACTTGGAGATGACGCTGGGCCAGAGTATAAGGAGGGTGGACTGAGATTGCCGCCGAAGACTGCCATTGCAAACCAACTGATAACGGCCGTAGCTAATGGATTTGCTAGCGGGAGCCCGATGATTTAGATGCGCAGGCTCGGCTATAATGGACATTCTATAGGTTACATCTTGTACAGTGTAGTAGTAGTACAATATAGAGGAGATAATCACGCAGACGCGTGTTTTGCTGTACATTCATGTTATTGCATTTTGTATATGCTTATGGTCTTCTACTCCAGTACGATGTATCGGCGCAACCGCTCAGGTATCGCATCATACAGCTTCTTCTGCTCCAGCCACTTCTTTGAGAAGAGGCGATCAGCATATCTGTATGCGCCATCGCACAGCAAAGTGACGACAGTTGATCCCTTGCCCATCTTCTCTGCCACCTCCTTGGCTGCCACGACGTTGAGGCACGAACTTGCGCCTAGGTATAGACCCTCCTCGTCCAGACATCTGTATACCATCTCAATGGTTTTCTCGTCGCTAATGTGTACTGAGCCGTCCAAAAGGTTGATATCAGGTTTCAGGTTCTCCGTTACGCGGCCTTGGCCAATGCCCTCTGTTATCGATCCACCAGCACGTTCCTGGAGCTTGCCGCCACTCTGGATGTACGAGTGCAGTACCGAACCTGGAGGGTCAGCTAGGAAGCTCTTGACCCTTCCGCCACTCTTCTCCTTTAGGTACCGCGTAACACCCGCAAGCGAGCCTCCAGTGCCGGTGGCGCAGGTAAAAGCGTCGAGCTTTCCACCTGTCTGATGCCAAATCTCGGGCCCGGTAGTTTCAATATGCGCCTGCCTGTTCGCCACATTGTCAAACTGATTTGTCCAAACCGCGTTCTCTAATCTATCCGCATGTCGCTTCGCCTGGTGGTTGTAGTTCTCCGGGTTGTCAAACGCCACTGCTGGCACCGGGTATACCTCCGCACCGAGTAAGCGCAACAAATCAATCTTTCCTTGCGATTGCGTGTTGGGCATGTAGATTACCAATCGGTATCCTTTTGAGCGACAGACGTGTGCGAGGCCAATACCAGTGTTTCCAGCGGTGCCTTCGATGACAGTACCGCCAGGCTTCAAAAGGCCCTGGCGCTCGGCGTTTTCGACGACGAAGAGGGCGGCGCGGTCCTTGACAGAGCCACCGGGGTTTTGGAATTCGGCCTTTCCGAGGACATTGCAGCCGGTCTCTTCGGAGAGGCGCTTGAGGCGGATGAGGGGGGTTTTTCCGATCGCTGTACATAAGGGTCAGCATAGAGTCTCTAGGTATGCTGGTCAAACACGGTACCATCCAGGAAACCCCGCTGTCCAATGCCTTGGGCTTGCGAAATGTTGATGGCGGTCTGTTGTGCAGCCTCTATTTGGCTGAGGCTTTCAGCATTCCGCCATGCCGTGGCGGCGAAACTCCGCGCTGCTGTCCTGAACATTGTTGCTTTACAGAAAGAGGCAAACAAGTCAGCATGGGAAAGTTGGAGTACTAAAGATTCACGATGATGCCATTCGGCTGATCGGCGAATCAACGCGCTCTCGCCCGATGTCGCAACTGCAGGACCCCTGTCGTCCTGAGACCCCTGCAGCCACGAGTTGTTGCCGCGTGGGGTCACGGTAAACACTCGAACAACAACACCGACGCCCGCATTTGCATGTCAAGACCTCGCGACACGGCACGCAACTAACGACCTCGTCAACATGGTCGGCCGCACATCGACACGTGCGCCGCGAACATCGACCTCCTCAACGACACGCACCACCAAGTCCACGCGCGCATCGTCCGCCAGGCAGTCCTCGAACGCAGTCGAAATCCCCGATGAGGGCCCCGTCACCTCCCTCCGAACAAAGATCGCCCAGGTCTTCAGCGATGCGCAAAGAACGACTGCAACACAAAGGAAGCTCATCGTAAACCTCAGGAAGATACAGGAAGCATGCTGCTTCGAGCCACCAGACACGGGCAAGGGCGGGAAGAAGTCCAAGGGCGAGGAGCAGGAAGACTTTGATGAGGAGGAGTTCAACACCGAGGTAGTACGATGTGTACTGAGGATTATGGCTGTCAAGAAGAGCGAACCTGTTGGAGACAGGGTGATTCGTTTCTTGGGTCTATTCCTGAAGCATGCCTCTGAGAAAGACCAAACCATATTCGCTGCCGAGTCGGAAGAAGAAGCCACAGCATTCCACGAAACGCCCAGCAGTCGGCTGACCTCGAACATTCTCACCACCATTCTCGCCCTCCTGACGGCAAAGGACAAGACGGTCCGTTTCCGAGCCACACAAACGGTCGCGCACATCGTGAACAGCCTTACAACCATCGACGACGATATATTTGACCTAATAAGATTGGGTTTCTTGAAGCGTCTGCGAGACAAAGAGCCGACAGTGCGCGTGCAGGCCATCTTGGGCTTGGGCCGCCTGGCTGGTAATGATGATGAAGAACAAGACGACGAGGATAGCGACGATGAGGCCGCTGGCGGTATCCTCGACAAGCTTCTGGACATTATGATTAACGATCCGAGTGCCGAAGTGCGACGCGCTGTTCTGCTAAACCTACCGCTGTGGCCATCCACCCTCCGTTACATCCTGGAGCGAGCTCGAGATATGGATGCTACCACTCGCCGATTAGTCTACGGCAAAATCCTACCTGCTTTAGGGGACTTCCGCCATATGTCTCTTGTCGAGCGTGAGAAGCTCATCCGATGGGGTCTCCGTGATCGAGATGACCTTGTCCGCAAGGCTGCTGCCATCCTGTTCCGTGAACGCTGGCTCGAGGACTGTGCCTCTGGGCGCGATACCCGACCAGAAGAGGAGAAGAAGCCAGGAGATGTCGCTCCGCCAAATCTAGAAGCACTTTGCGAGCTTCTTGAGCGTATCGATGTCACCAGATCTGGGGAAGAAGAGGGCATGGCACACGAAGCGATGCGTCAGTTTTGGGACGGTCGGCCAGACTACCGCAAGGAAATCACATTCGATCATGAATTCTGGAACAACCTTGATGCACAGACGGCCTTTATTGCACGCACACTGAACGATTACAGTCACAGCACTGACGATGAGAGAGTGCGAAGCATGATCGAGGACAAGATGCCAGAAGTCACCATGTTTGCTTTTGTCCTACAGAGAGAGCTCAATTCTCTGATGGAATTGGTGGACAAAGTTGCTGTCCTGGAAGAGAACGACCCAGAGACTGAAGAAGCGCAAGAAGACGTCGAGGAGCAAGACTTCATTGTTCAGCAACTGCTCCACATCGCTCACACCCTTGACTATACAGACGAGATGGGGCGTAGGCAAATGTACAACATCATGCGTGAAGCCATTGCCAAGGCTCAGCTGCCGGAAGAGTGCACTAAGCTCGCCATTGAGGTATTGCGCAAGGTCTGTGGAGCTCGTGGCGAATCAGACTTCTGTGCTCTCATCGTAGAGGCCATTGCGGATGTCCGCGACTCTTTACTGGATTCCGACGATGCTACAGTCACTGGCGAGGACGCTGAAGAGAGCTTCCATTCTGCGCAATCTGATGCCGAAGGGGATGCACCGTTGATCAAGCCCAAGACCGCAAAGGCTTCCGAGAACCTCACCGAGGAAGAGAAAGAAGAGCGACAGATCCGCGAAGTTATGGTGTACTCAAAGTGTCTGCATATTGCTCAATGCACACTTCAGAACGTGGAAGGCGATCTGGAGTCAGACACATCACTCACCAGCATCCTCAACACACTCATCATTCCTGCTGTTCAAGCTCATCAGGCTATGATACGAGAGCGTGGTGTTATCTGCTTGGGTCTCGCAGCCCTCCTTAGCAAGGTAAGTCAAGGAGCTCATCACCACTCATGGTGTTTTACTAACAAGAAGCAGGACCTCGCTGATAACAACCTCGATCTCTTCTTCCACTGTTTCATGAAGGGCCATGACGCCCTCAAAGAGATTGTCATTCAGGTTCTGACAGATGTAATCATCACACATCCTCAGCTTCTCACACCTACCATACCAGACCCAGATGCATCGACCGAAGATGCAGAGCCCATCACAAACCCACGAATCCGCCCCGTTACCAAGATCTTGCTCAAGGCTTTCAATTCGGACAACAAGCGCATTGGCCTGATCTCTTGCACCGCAGCCTCCAAACTTCTCCTCTTGGGTATTCTGCCGCCCCTGTCGACCACCGAAGTCCTCAAAGCCTTCACTCTGACGTACTTCGACCCCGAGACGGCGTCGAATCCTGCTCTGCGGCAAGCACTCAGCTACTTCTTGCCCGTGTACTGTCACTCCAAGCTCAAGAACGCAAAGCTGATGGGTGAGATTGCTGTGCCAGTGATCTCAAAACTGCTCATCATGCGCGATGACAACGTCGAGGACGAAGATGTAGACGAGATGGTGGGCTGGCCTGTCATCACTGCCCATCTTGCCGAATGGACCGATGGGCGTAAGGTCGTGGGCGCAACCGAACTTGGTCTCGACGGAAAGACAAGCACCATTGCCGAAGCTGAAGAACCGCACGTCCAGCTCGCGATCGACATCTTGGAACGCGCATTGACAAGTACATGCTCAAAGGACGAACGAAAGCCATTAATCTCACTGTTGGGCAAACTGTTCATCGCGCCTTCTGGCCCAATTCCCAAAGGAGAAGAGGGCGAACTCAACGAGGAAACCTTCCGCACTTTACACGAGCTAGTGTCTGAGGCTGTAGAAGGAAAGATCGGCACTGACGCTACTCAACGCAACGCACTGATCAAGTTGGAAGCTACGCTCACTAAGCGACTCGGCGAGACTACACAAGTGCAAGACACTGATGTAGAGCGCACAGCCACACCCGAAACGACTGCTGCTGCCGACGCAACGGAAGTTAACGAGGAGGAGACAGAGGGCGATGCTACTGAAGTCTCTGCGTCGCGGAGTCAGAGGAAGTCTAATGTGACGCAGGTCGACGACGAAGAAGAGGAGGAAGAGGAAGAGGATGAAGACACTATGCTAGCTGGTATGCAGGGTGAGGGCACGCGTATGCCTCTTGAGGATGACGATGAAGAGGAGGAAGAAGACGATGCTGAGTCTGAGGCTGGACACAGCACATTGACCGTTGGCAGGGATGACAGGAGAAGGACACAAGTGACTGAAGATGATATCATGGAGAGCTTGTTGCAGAGCGAGATGGATCACTCTGCGTAGTCTCTTTGTTTCTCTTTCTCGACCTCTCTGGGTTGATGGCGTTACATGGTACTATTGGCCTCTTCTCGGCATGTTTTGTCTTGATCACGAAGGAGTTCCGGTAGTGCGCAACGAGTTCATGAATGCAGAAACGTCTTATGATACTTCTTCTCAATCGTCCAGTCACTGCTAGACGTACTGCGCGCTCTGTGTTCATTTCAGCCTCAATTTAGCATCATCAACCGCTCATTCACATGCATCAAGATGACCATCGTAGAAGGGTACTCATTTCCTCCTGCACTTTCGAGAGATCATTATATAGAATTCAAGAGGGGGTATACTACAAACTGCTCAGGAAATGACGCCATCAATACCCTTCGCCAAAATATACTCTCGGAATCATCACGTAAACTCATACCAATCATCGTAGACCACGATCTGGTCCAAGGCCAGTTCCATCATCTCAAAATGCGTCAAGACC
>Ga0265797_10000841_pt1 | contig 55898 bp, 45 predicted proteins | sample P2T30metagenome_FD_192433 | JGI IMG/M metagenome (GOLD analysis project Ga0265797, IMG submission 192433) | Plant litter microbial communities from East Loma Ridge, Irvine, California - P2 T30 | ecosystem: Environmental > Terrestrial > Plant litter > Unclassified | place: USA: California...
CTTTTGGTATAACCAATTTTTCTGATTACTTCTCTTGTGATTTTCTGAACATCCAGATAAGTAGACGTTTTCACCTCGCCGGCAAGTACAACCTGGCCTGTGGTTACCAGTGTTTCACAAGCAACCTTGCTATTCTTATCCCAGGCTAAAAAATTGTCAATCAGTGCATCTGAAATTTGATCTGCTACTTTATCGGGATGTCCTTCAGACACAGACTCCGAGGTGAATAGATATGGCATAAAACTTACTCTTTTAAATGTTATTTTATGTGTGAATATTCTTCTATCAAAGATAGTAAGGCCGCAAAATTGAACTTTTTTGTGAGATTAACCAAATACATATAATCTTATAGATGTATCGTATTAGGAAATGCTTTAATTGTATTGGCAAATATAAGCGCTTGTAGCAGGAATAATTTCGACCCTGATGATATTCCATCACAACGACTTCCTCCTGATCAGCGTAAACGGATTTTTGATAATGGCCTGCCTGTTTTCATTGATCAGTTCAGCCGCAGTTCTTCCCATTTGTTCATGATCGGTGGAAATAGTCGTAATTCCGTCAAGCAGGATTTCCTTTAATGGCGTTTCATTGTAGGAAATGATACCAATATCTTTGCCGATAAGCAGCTGTTGCTCCCTGCATTTTTTGATCAGGTTTACCAGGTCATTTTCTTCAATAATTACGTAAGCAGCATTTTTTTGAACCAGACTATTTTCATGAAAGTCATAGATGATTTCATGCTCAAATGCACGCTGAATACAGAAAATCCGGAACCCTTTGATTATTTCTTTGGGATAAGGAATGATAGTCGGAAAAATAAGTATAAGCTTTTTATATACTTTTAACAGATCGATTGCTTCATTTAAAGCATAAACAATATCTTTCTCAAAATTCTGAAAAACAGATGAATGCTTTTTACTGTTAAGATCAATATCTTTATCAAGTAAAACCAGCTTTTCAGGCGGAATCATTTTAAGTACTTCAATCGCCTCCTCTGCTTTTTCATAAAAGTGCGGCATGATCACATAGTAGTTATATTCTCCTAAACTATTCTTGATCAGGTTTTTAAAAATGTTGATGTTGGAATGATGTATATGCAGGTCAACATTTACATTGCGTCCCATATTTTCTACGAAAGCATTGTAAATCTGTTTTTTATAATTACTTATTTTGTTGAAAATTAAAAGAATTCGAACTGTATTTTCAATGTCCACCCGGTTGATAAAATAGCCCTTTCCCCGAACTGAAATCAATACGCCATCCTTAATCAAATGTTTATACGCTTTTTCTACGGTATCTCTGGAAAGCAGGTATTCTTCACTTAACTGATTAATAGAAGGTATCTTATCACCCCTTTTCAGTTTACCCTTGCTGATGGCCTGTAAAAGGGATTTAATAATCTGCATGTACTTAGGTGCGCTCTCCCTGAACTCTATGTCAAATTGTATTTCCATTTAATCCATAACTGTTTAGATGAATAGAAGAGACAATTTAGTTTGATAAATACCCATCCATATGGCGCAGAGCAAACAAAAACCCGTTAAGAAAAAATCTCAACGGGTTAGTTTAACGTTTTAATTATTATCTGGGTGATCTGCTGCTGCCCCTTTCTGAGCGGCCGCCCCCACTGTTGTTTTCCGGTCTTGATTCGCTTCTTCCGTTGTTTCTCGGAGCTGAATTTCTCTCGGCCGGGGCTGAACGTACTGCCGGAGCCTCACCACCTGATCTTCCGGAATTGTAATCATGGGAACGCTCAGATCTGCTGCCACGGTCATAACCTGATGAAGGATTTCCATATTCCCGGCGCGGTTCTGTGGCTGGCATATTAGATGGCCGGTTTGGTTCAGCGGTTCTGTTGTTGTACACATCCGGGCTACTGGCTCTTCCACGGCCGGGCTCCTGATTATATTCTCTCGATCTTTCTGAGCCGGGACGGTCATAAGCCGGATTTGCTGATCGACCGTTGGACGGATAAGATCTTCCTGAATTATCATCTCCGCGGCTGATACGCCCATTGGACGACCCTCTGTCTGAACGATAAACGGGAGCGTTATGATCCGGTGCATCATAGCCGTATGTTCTTCTTGAATAATCGGTGATTACACGACCTCTCTGGTTGACATCGATCTGACGAACTGGGATATTTCTTCTGGTAACACGTTCCATTTCGTCGCGTCTTGGGCCATAAGCATAAACCCGGTTATCTCCGCGGTAATAATTGTTGATAATCGTAGTCTGGTTGTAAATATGTGTTACGCGATTCCGCGGTGCACAGTAGTTATACCAGTTGCGGGTGGCAATGTAACGCTGAGGAACAAACACCCACCAAAAGGAAGGGATATTGATCGAAATATTGACATTCATACCCGGTCCCAGCGGAGCCCATCCGTAGTAGTCACCGCCTGACCGCCAGTTGACCCATGCCGGTCCCCATTCGTATCCCGGAATCCAGAACCAGCCATTATAATCATCAAAAGACCAGCGGCCGTAGTGGAAAGGCGCCCATCCCCAGTCATAGTCAGATACCCAGGTATTACCATATTCTGTTACTTCCCAGTATCCGTTAGTAGAGTAGGGCTGAAAACCCTGGCTTACGTTCGGAGTCCAGACAGACCCGTACTGTGGTGAATTGATCCAGCGTCCGTAAGGAGACAGTTCGTTGTAAAATGTTTGAAATGAAATGGAAACACCGGGCTGGGCTTCTGCTTTTTCCTGAACCGATAGGCCGGTAAGCAGAAGAAGCGACAAGCCGAAAATCCGAAGTCTTTGGATGGTGTTCATAGCTATATAAATTAATTGTTTTTCTTTAAACTAAAATCGGTGGTTGGACTGTCCTTTTTGATTCAGGTTTAACGACCTTTACCGTGACAAAAAACTTAAACCTGATATGATAACTGATGTTTTTTCTTCGGAATAGGTTGCAGGAAAATATTTCAATAAAATTAAGTTGTTTATAGTTAAGTAATTAAGTCGTATTTATCTTGAAAGGATTTAGTTTTTAATTCAAACGATGGCATCCTTAAAGCGAAATTCACCTAGGTTGTCGTATAGGTATTAACAAACCTTAACAATAGTAAAACGAGAAATGATAAACCCTGATACACTTCACCCTGAACTTGTCTTCCAAACTGCCCGGAGCGGTGGCAGTGGCGGACAGAATGTAAACAAAGTTGAAACGAAAGTTGAGCTGCGATTTGATGTCAGAAATTCAGCTGTTTTATCTGAAAATGAGAAGGAGATACTTTATGAAAAACTAAGTACGAGACTAACCAATGACCAGGTTCTTATATTGTACCACCAGACGGAACGTTCGCAGTTGGCCAATAAAGAAAAGGTAATTGCAAAGTTTAATGAACTGATCCGTAAAGCATTTACAGTTCAGAAAAAACGCAGACCAACGCGCCCGACGCTGGCCTCGAAAACCGAAAGGCTTCAGACCAAACAGCGCAATGCCACCGTGAAGTCCCTGCGGAGGAAACCTTCCGAGGAATAATTGAAACGGATTAAAGTTATTAAAAAATAGAATTCTGCTTTATAGCAAAGCCTCCCACAAAATTTCAGCAGGATGCTGTGCTTTTCTGCCAGTTCCATCGTGAATCTGATGGCGGCAACTGGTGCCGGGTGCTGCAATGATCACCTCTTCCGGCTGCTGGCGTACGGCAGGAAACAGAACCAATTCTCCAATTTGCATAGAAATATCATAATGTTCTTTTTCATACCCAAATGATCCGGCCATACCGCAGCAGCCTGATGGTATAAGCTGAACAGTGTAGTTTTCAGGAAGCGACAGCATTTTCTTTGTCGGGACCATGCTCGAAATTGCTTTTTGCTGGCAGTGCCCGTGTAATTTAATCAGCCGTTTTTCTTTTGTAAATACGTCTTTACTGATGTGTTTCAGTTCAATTTCTCTGGCAATAAATTCATCAAACTGTAAAGCATTCTGAGCCAGTTTTTTAGCGTCTTCTACCAGTTCATCACTTACCAGGTCAGGATATTCATCTCTGAATGTCAGAATAGCGGAAGGCTCAATGCCTATGAGCGGAGTATCATAGGAAATTATATCTTTTAAAAGCCGGATATTTTTTTCAGCAATTACTTTTGCATCCTTTAATAAACCTTTTGAAAGCTGAGGCCGGCCGGACGGGGCATGGTCAGGAATGACAACCTGATAACCCAATTTTTCAAGCGTAAGAATTGACTTTTTGCCAATTTCCACATCATTGTAGTTGGTAAATTCATCACAAAAAAGATAGACTTTTTTTGCTGCTATTGATGAAGCGTCAGACAATGTATATGCTGAACTGTTTACTCGTTTATTCCACCAGCTTTTCAGGGTTGTGCTGTGCAGCAATGGCATTGTTCTTTCCGGATGGAAACCCACCATGCTGTTGGCAATCTTTCTTAACGGCTTATTTTTATAAATCAGGTTGTACGCCCAGGGAACATAGCTTGCCAGGCCGGTCATTTTGGAAAAGTTACCAACCAGCCACGAACGCATCGGGACGCCATGTACATCGTGATATTGCTGAAGAAATTCCATTTTTAACTTTGCCACGTCCACATTGGAAGGACATTCACCCTTGCAGCCCTTGCAGGCCAGGCATAAGTCGTATACCTCTTTGATCTCATGGTTATCAAAACGGTTTTCCTTGGGTGAATGGGTTAGCATTTCCCGCAAAATATTCGCCCTGGCACGCGTAGTATCTTTTTCATTCCGTGTCGCCATAAAACTTGGACACATCGTGCCGCCGCTCATTTGAGTTTTCCGGCAGTCTCCGGAACCGTTACATTGCTCTGCATGCTGCAGAATATCCTGGTCATGAAAACGGAAATAGGTTTTAAATTCAGGTGTTTTCTGATCTGCCTCATAACGCAGAAACGTATCCATCGGAGCCGTATCTACAATTTTTCCGGGATTAAATATGTGATTTGGATCCCAGGCGTTTTTAATGTCTTTAAAAAGCTGATAGTTATGTTCACCCACCATTTTCGGAATAAATTCCCCACGTAAACGCCCGTCGCCATGTTCACCCGAAAGTGATCCGTCATATTTTTTGACCAGCGCTGCGATCTCTTCTGCGATCATCCTGAACTGGCGGTGGCCTTCGCTGGTTTTCAAATTGATGATCGGGCGAAGGTGGAGCTCACCTGTTCCGGCATGTGCATAATGAACGGCGGACATACCATTCTTTTTCAGGATTTCATTAAAGTCACGAATGTACTCGGGTTGATCATACACGTCTACGGCCGTATCTTCAATAACCGCTACGGCTTTCTCGTCTCCCGGAATGTTTGAAAGCAACCCTAAGCCGGCTTTTCGTAAAGTCCAGATTTTTTTCGTATCATCACCAAAAAGCAGGGGATAATGAAAGCCCATGCCCGACTGATGAAGTTCTGCCGACATTTCCAGAGCAAGTGCTTCAACCTCTTCTTTTGTCTCTCTTGAAAGATCCACAACCAGAATAGCCGGCAAGGTACCGTCCGGTTTGTCCATTACAAAAAATGCGTTTTTCTTCTGCTCTACATTGAGCATGGCACATTCGAGAACATAATTGTCAATCAATTCCACCGCATGCGGTCCGTATTTCAGTGTGAGAACAGTAGCACGCAAAGCCTCGTCGATCGAATTGCAGTGTACACAAACCAGTCCCTGCGTTTTTGGCGGCAAAGGAACCAGGTTCAGTTTTATTTCTGTCAAAAAGCACAGCGTTCCCTCCGAACCTGCGATCAGGCTGCACATATTAAATTGTTTCGCCGTCTGATTTTCGTCTGATGACAAATATGGTTCGGTATTCAGAAGCATATCCAGCGCATAGCCGGTATTTCTTCTTTCTACACTTGGTTTGGGGAAGTTCTTTCTGATCTCTGCCTGGTTTTCAGCCGATGAAAGTATTTCATTGGTTTTCAAATATATTTTATCAAGCAGTCCGGCACTGCCGTTTTTGGATAAAGACTGATTAATCAGGTTTTTGTATTCTGATGAAGAAAGACTTTTAAATTCCGCATCGGTTCCGTCCGCCAGAATGGCTTTTACTTCCAGCGTATGCTCCCTTGCGCTTCCATATACGATCGAGTTGGACCCGCAGGAATTGTTGCCCACCATTCCGCCGATCATGGCCCGGTTGGCTGTTGAAGTTTCAGGTCCGAAGTATAATCCATATGGTTTCAGAGCCATATTCAACTCATCCCGCACAACTCCCGGCTGCACCCGGACCCATCGTTCCTGTTGGTTGACTTCCAGGATTTTGGTAAAATTCTTGGAAACATCTACTACAATTCCATTTCCTACTACCTGGCCAGCCAGAGATGTCCCGGCAGTACGGGGTATCAGAGAAATTCTGTTTTCATTGGCAAAAGCAATCAGCTTTTTAATATCAGCCTCCGACTTCGGGATCGAAACGGCCAACGGCATTTCCCGGTATGCCGAAGCATCGGTTGCATAAAGCGTACGAATCGTATTGTCAAGGAAAAGCTCGCCTTCAAGCTGATCTGCAAGTGAATTTAAACTGAGGTTGGAAACAGAAGACTGCAATGTCATAAAAGCAAAATCGGGAAATGAAACGGCTTCAAAGTTACAAACAACAGTGAAGGTTTAGAAGAATTTCTTTTCCAAATATTGTGGAAATATGAGCAGCAGAAAAAATAATTTTTATGAGAACTGCTCTTATTAGACGTTATTTTGGATTTCTCCATTGTCAATTTTGTACAATAATTGGATAAAATCCGCTAATAGAAAAATACTTACACAAAGTGAAGATATTTTGAATTTTGCTTATTGTATTATCCGTGCTAATTATATTAATTTGCCAAAAGGATTATGTAAAAATATTATTTATTATTTGTTTAATTCAATTTTTAACGATTGATTTTCAATGCATTATATAAATTGATGATTTGCAAATAAGGTAATAATTGAAGTAATCCGGACTGTTTTATAACGATACCTAAATAATTTTTAACCTATGGAGAATTTATTTTTACCCTTTTATCATCCGCATGATGATACAAGAAAAAGCACGGAGCCAAAGAAAAACAGACGTAAAGTAGTAAAATGGATGTCTCAGTTTTTCTTTTTTATGCTGATAAGTTTTTGTTATAGCGTTCGGGCTCAGGATGTGAACGTAACCGGAACCGTAACGGATGGCAAAGGAAGTTCTCTGCCTGGTGTTTCAGTCAGTGTAAAGGGAACAACAAGAGGTTCAACTTCTGACTTGGAGGGAAAATATTCAGTTTTGGCTCCTCCTTCCTCCGTACTCGTTTTTAGCTTTATCGGATTTACAACAAAAGAAGTTGTAGTCGGAAACGAATCGAAAATTGATGTAGTGCTTACAGATGATGTAAAAGCACTGGAAGAAGTTGTCGTAATCGGATATGGAACAGTTAAGAAAAAGGATTTAACCGGCTCTGTATCATCCTTACAATCCAAGGATTTTAACAAAGGCGTAATTACCTCACCTGATCAGCTTATTCAGGGCCGGACACCGGGTGTGATGGTAATTAATAATACAGGTCAGCCAGGCGGAGCTGCCACAGTTAGAATCAGGGGAAATTCGTCTATCCGTGCAGGAAATAATCCTTTGTTCGTTTTGGATGGTATCCCATTGTCCGGTAGTTCTGCACGCCCGGGTGGCAGCGGAGGTTTTGGTTCAGACGGAGGTAACCCGCTTGCTTATCTGAACCCAAGCGATATTGCCAGTATGGATATTCTGAAAGATGCATCTGCAACAGCTATTTATGGTTCACGTGGTGCAAACGGCGTTGTTATCATCACTACCAAACGCGGTGCGTCTGGCGCCCCGACAGTAAGTTTTAATGCTTCAGCAGGTGTATCATCTTTATTGAGAAGACCGGAAGTATTGTCTCCTGACGAATTCAGACAAGCAGGGAAATATTATTCTCCGGATGTTGATCCTGATTCATACGATTTTAAAGGTAATGTAAATGCTTTAGATGAAATAACCAGAGTTGCACCTGTACAGAACTATTCAGTAGCGGTAACCGGAGGTACAGACAATGGTAAGTATCGTATATCTGCTGGTTACATGGATCAAAAAGGAATTATCCAGAATTCTGATCTGAAAAAATATACTGCCAGCTTAAACACCAATTTCAGATTTCTTGAAAGCAAAAAGCTAGGCCTGGATTTTGGAGTGCTTTTCACACAGACAGATGAGAATGTTGTGCCGATTGATGTAGGCAGAGGTGCTGATGGAAACCTGATTTCGATGGCTCTTGCGTGGAATCCAACCCGTCCTCTGAAAAATACCGATGGTAGTTTCACTTACATCAACCAGATCACAGGTAACCCGCTTGCCAACCTGCATGCATATAAGGACAATGCAACTGTTAACACAATTGTTGCAAGTATCGCGCCGTCTTTCAAAATTACCAATGATCTGGAATACAAATTCTTGTATAGCGTAACACGGCAAATGGGTATCAGGAAAGGAAGATTGATTGACGGTATCGTTAACCAGAATACTACAAACAATGGTTTTGCTTTTATTGGTAACAATCAGGAAACGAACCAGCAGTTAACCCATACGCTTTCATACAACAAACAAGTTAGCTCATCACTTAGCATTAATGCTGTTGCAGGTTACGAGTACTTATCATACGCAAACAGCTGGAATACGGTCAATGCAAGTGGATTTACTAATGTTGGATTGGATTTTTACGACTATATGAATTATTCAATTGCGAACAACAGAGGTGCCAGTTCATATAGAAGTCCCTCCAATGAACTCCAATCATACTTTGTAAGGGCCGGTTTGAATTATCTTGACAAGTATCTGGTTACCGCCACTGTTAGAAGAGATGGTTCTACGAAGTTTGGGGAAAACAACAAATATGCCAATTTCCCTGCGCTGGCAGTTGCCTGGAATGTATCAAACGAAGAGTTTCTGAAAGGTAACACAACTCTGAATAACTTAAAGGTACGCTTGGGATGGGGTAAAACCGGTAACAGAGAATTCCCATCCGGTGCGTCAAGAGACCGTTATGCATTTGGAACGCAGAGTGTGAGTCAGGTTAATTATGGTAATCCTGATTTGAAGTGGGAAAGTTCTGAGACAATTAACGCAGGTATTGATTTCGGTTTGTTCCAGTCAAAAATTATAGGTTCTATTGATTATTTTAACAAAAAAACAACGGATGCCTTGTTTGAAAGGACATTAGCTCAGCCAGCACCAAGCGGTAGAGTTTGGGTTAACCTGGACGGAGAGGTTGTAAACAAAGGTGTTGAAATAGCACTTACCGGTACAGTTCTGGAAACAAAGGACTGGGTCTGGAATATCTCTGCTAATGCAACTTTCCTGAAAAACAGCGTATCGGGTTTGCCAGGATTTTACGAAACTGCTCAGTTGAGAGGCCAGGGTTTCTCGGGTGTATTGGGGCAGCGGATGATTAGTGGGCAGCCACTTAATGTGTGGTACCTTGCCAAATATGCCGGTCTGGATCCTGCAACAGGAACAAGTATGTATGTTGGAGCAGATGGTAATGCAAGTACTTCGGTTGACCCTGCACAGAATAAATATTATGTAGGAAGTCCTAACCCGAAAACGCTGCTTGGAATATCCACGGATGTGACTTACAAGAAGTTTTCAGCTGTTGTAAATATGAATGGAGCTTTCGGTCACTATCTGTTCAATAACACATTTGCTACTGTATTGGGTATCAATAATATGCCTAACAGAAATATGGCGAAGGATTTTTATCAGACTGATATCAAAGAATCTACTTCTAATTCTGCAGCACCTTCGACCCGTTACCTTGAAAAAGGAGACTACATGAAGATGTCCAACATGACGTTGAGTTACAGAGTAGGAAGCATTGGAAAAGCATTTAAAAACCTGAATATTTCCCTGACAGGTCAGAACCTTTTTGTTCTTACAAAATACAAAGGTTTCGACCCGGAAGTTAATACGGACGGTTCAAGCAGTGATATACCATCACTTGGTATTGAATATGTACCGTACCCTTCTGCCAAAACATTTTTGTTGGGAGTAAACTTTTCATTGTAATTTAAAACAAAAGAATTTATGCGATTTAAAACATATTGTGCAACCGTTCTGTTAGGAATCTCAGTATTTTCCTGTACAGACCTTGACGAGCAGCTGAGAAGTGATCTGGAGGAAACGTCAACAGGTAATATTGCGCCTGCCGGCTTATTAATCAGTGCATATTCTGCATTGAACAATCCTTACCAACAGGATAACCGCTGGTGTTTACAGGAACTTTCATCTGATGAGGCCGTTGCGCCTACACGAGGTGGAGACTGGGACGATAACGGAACGCACCGGGCTATACATCTTCATACCTGGAACGCAGATAATACTTACATGAGTAATACATTTGGCGGGTTGCTAACTGCAATATTTCAGTCTTCCAATGTATTGCGTTATAGCCCTTCTGCTCAGCAGGCCGCTGAGGCTAGGTTTGTGAGAGCACTTGCGATGTTTGATGTGCTGGATTTGTGGGGCGTTGTTCCTTACAGAGAAAATCTTGATGATTTCCGTGAACTTCCTAAAACACTTACTTCACAGGAAGCAATCGATTTTATCATTTCTGAAATAAATGCGATCATGAAGGATCTGCCCCCAAGTGGACAGGCTTATGTGGCAAATAAAAATGCTGCACGTGTATTATTAATGAAGGTTTATCTTAATAAAGGTACATTCCTCAGCAGGCAAGCTCCTAAATTTGATGCAGCTGATATGGCGAAAGTGATAAGCCTGGCCAATGAGATAACCGGTTATACAATATCTCCTCAAGGCAAGTATTTTGACAACTTTGCTCCGGATAATCATTTGAAATCCACCGAAAATATCTTTACACTTTATAATGAAGAGGGTGTAAGAGGCGGAGGTGTTGACAGAGCATATTGGACTGTATCCCATTATAACATGACTCCGGGTGGTTGGAATGGCTGGGCTGCGTTGTCCGGTTTGTATGATAAGTTTACCACAGGAGATGAAAGAAGAGGGATTTACTACAACTATCCTGCAGATACGACATCGAACCGTACCAAAAACTATAAAATTCAGAATGCCGGGTTACTACAAGGGCAGCAAACAAGTTGGGTGACCAACAAGCCACTTATGGCCAGAACTCCCTCTACGCAGCCTTTGGTGTTTACAAGGGAAATTGGAATACGCACAAGCGGCAACACACTTGAGACCGCCGGAATCAGAGTAATCAAATATCCTTTTGACTTCGCGTCAAGAGGACAGAAAAACAATGACTGGGTTGTATATCGTTATTCTGATGTATTATTGATGAAGGCTGAAGCCATTCTTCGTGGTGGTACTCCTGGTTCAACTGCTGATGCTTTGGCTCTGGTTAATTCAATACGTACCAATCGTGGAGTTGCAAACCTGACAACACTTAACCTGGATGTATTGCTTGACGAACGTTCACGTGAGCTATACTGGGAGGGTTGGAGAAGGCAAGATCTGATTCGATTTGGTAAATTTCTGAAACCCGGACAGATCAGAACAGCTGAGAGCGATCCTATAAGGCTGGTTTACGCTATCCCAAGTCAACAGATAGCAGTAAATACAAATCTTAAACAAAATCCTGGCTATTAAATAAAGCCATAACTTTAAAAGTAAAAGACCAGACCCGTATAGGTTTGGTCTTTTACTTTTTTAACTACGAATGGTGGGTTTGCGGAGTTATCTAATTACATACTTTCCGTCTTTCCGCCATCCACCGGCAGATTTATTCCACTGATACTTCCCGCTGCCGGGCTGCATAGAAAAGCAACAGCTGCCGCTACTTCTTCAGCTTCGCTGAAACGCCGGATCGGAATGGCGGCTTTCATTTCTTCTGCAATGGCTTCGCTGGATTTTCCCTGTGAGGTACTTCTCATTTCCAGAACAGCATCCAGTCTGGCAGTTTTGGTAAAACCCGGTAATACGTTATTCGAAGTAATTCCAAATGGCCCCAATTCCAGGGATATTGTCTTGGACCAGCTTGCAACCGCTCCGCGAATCGTATTGGATACACCCAGTCCGGCAATAGGCTGTTTTACGGATGTGCTGATAATATTAACGATCCTGCCAAACCCTGCTTTTTTCATGGAAGGAACTACTGCCTGCGCTAAAAACTGATAGTTCAGTACATGCATTTGAAAGGTTTTAAGAAACTGGTCCGTGTCCGCTTCAATGATCGGCCCGCCTGCCGGTCCGCCTGTATTATTAATCAAAATATGAACCTCCGGCACCAGACGAAGGTAGTTTTCAACCGCATCTTTTACATTCTGATTATCAGAAAAATCAGCGACGATATATCGGTGAAGCTGGCCGAGTGTGGTGTCAAGTATATCAACAGTTTCTTTTAATTTTTCCTCATTTCGCGCTATAAGTGTTACGTTCGCACCAAGTAATGCCAGTTCTATGGCTGTTGCTTTTCCTATTCCCTGCGTGCTGCCGCAAACCAGGGCTGTTTTTCCTGTCAGATTCAGATTCATATATTTCCGGTTTCGATATTTAAATTTTTAAGACAAATTTCATTCCCTGTGCGGTTCAGAATAGAACTGTAAACTGTTTACTACAATCTTTGATATCTGCTTCACAGTTCGTGATTTTTTAGTATATCTTTGCGGTTTATTTTTTGAAAGGAGATCAGCGGATTGTCTTGTAAATGAACCCGGTTCGGTATTTTATTACAAGAAATACGGTTTCCCAAAGCTATAAATCTATAATCAAACAATGTCTAAAAAAATCCAATCTGCCCTTATATCTGTTTATTATAAGGACGGACTTGAACCTTTGGTTCGTCTTCTGCACGAAAACGGAGTAAAACTTTATTCCACAGGAGGTACGCAAACATTTATAGAAAATCTTCAGATCCCCGTAACTGCGGCGGAGGAACTGACCGGTTATCCTTCTATTTTTGGTGGTCGTGTGAAAACACTGCATCCAGCCATTATGGGTGGCATTCTGTATCGTCGTGATGATGCCGGCGATGTGGCTCAGGCTGCTCAGTATAACATTCCGGCGATTGATCTGGTTGTTGTGGATTTATATCCGTTTGAAGAAACGGTCGCGTCCGGAGCAGGTGAAGATGAGATTATAGAAAAAATAGACATTGGGGGAATTTCTCTGATCCGTGCTACTGCAAAAAACTTCAAGGATACACTGATCGTTTCTTCAAGAAGTCAGTATGCAGCTGTTGTTGATTTATTGTCAGCAAAGGCAGGCGCAACAGATCTGGAAGACAGACGTAAATATGCAGGAGAAGCTTTTGGTGTTTCGGCGCATTACGATGGGGCGATTAACAGTTATTTTCTTTCCAAAGATGCCTCGGCTGATGCTGCTCTTTATGACTTTACAACGCTTCCTTCGCAAACACTTCGTTATGGAGAAAATCCGCACCAGAATGCTACTTACTTTGGCGACCTGGAAGGGATTTTTGAAAAACTGCATGGTAAGGAATTATCTTATAACAACCTGGTAGATGTGGATGCCTGCGTTAATCTGATTGATGAATTTATTGGATCAGATCCAACATTTGCAATTATCAAACACACCAATGCATGCGGAATCGCTACGGCGGCTACGGCAAAAGAAGCTTATGATAATGCACTGGCCTGCGATCCTGTTTCGGCATTCGGCGGTGTGGTGATCACCAATACAAAAGTGGATCTGGCAACTGCAGAGGAACTGAATAAGCTGTTTATGGAGATTCTGATTGCTCCTGAATTTGATGAGGAAGCACTTACTTTGCTGAAATCAAAAAAGAACAGAAATCTTTTGAAACGCAAAGCCATAGAGTTGCCTAACGTTTTGTTCAAAACCATTTTGAACGGTGTTTTGGTACAGGATAAAGATCTTTCAACCGAAGTTGCTTCCCAGTTTACAACCGTTACAGAAAAAGCACCGACTGAAGATGAACTGAAAGCACTTGAATTTGCGCTGAAAGTTTGCAAACATACCAAGTCTAACACGATTGTACTGGCAAAAGAAAACCAGCTTCTGGCAAGCGGAACCGGACAAACTTCACGGGTTGATGCATTGCGCCAGGCCATTGACAAAGCAAAAGCTTTTGGTTTTGACCTGAATGGTGCGGTGATGGCGTCGGATGCATTCTTCCCGTTCCCTGATTGCGTTGAGATTGCTCATTTGGCCGGAATTACTTCGGTTGTTCAGCCGGGTGGTTCAATACGTGACAAAGATTCTGTTACCTATTGTGATGCAAACGGCATTTCTATGGTTACAACAGGTGTTCGTCATTTCAAACATTGATTTTGGAGTTAGCCACGAATGATACTTATAGCCACGAATTTCTTATAAGAATGTATTCGTGGCTATAAGTGTAATTTGTGGCAAATTTGATATATAAATCAGCCGGCAATTAACTCAACAATTCCCGACAAAAAACTTCTTCCATTTGAAAACCAATAATCCAATTTTTAAGCATGCAAAGTGGCTTTTGATTGGGTTGTTGGTTTTAATTTTCAGCATCGTTTTTCTTTATCCTCAATTATTCAACTGTGAAATAATCCGTTTTTCTGGTTTTCTTCAAATAGAAAACCGGGTTTTCACCAGTCCGGATATCAAATCTTCACAGTTGAAAAAGATCAAAAGAATCGTTTCAGCTGCCGAAATGCGGGTTGATTCTTTTTATTCCGGAAAGCAGTCCCGGCCGACTATCATCATTTGCAGTAATCCACAGCAATATGAAAAATATTGTAACAGTTCGGAAGGAGCCGGATGTAGCCTGGGAACGCCCTGGGGAAGTTCTTTTATTATTCTGAATGCAGAGGAAATAAATGTGGATGTAACAAGTCATGAAATGAGCCATATTGAGCTCCTAACCAGACTTGGCTGGTTGAAAACTGTTATGCAGGTTCCCCAATGGTTTAACGAAGGAGTTGCATTGATGCTGGACAGAAGATTTGTTAACAATCCGGATGCCAAAGGCAAATACTTTGAATACATGGATGAATGGCTGTATTACACCCGCGGCGGACAGGAAATTCTGGAACTTGAAAACATTAAATCTGTGAAGGAATTTTTTTCAGGAAACCCGCAGTATGTTATGCTGGCCTACATGACTTCGGGTCTGGAAATATCGTATTGGCTGGCACAGACTGACAATACCGGTTTACATCAGTTTATTAAATTGATGAATGAGGGCCAATCATTTGATGACTCTTACAGAAAAGCAGAAAAAATACAGCTGGCCAGACGCAGGCAAAAACTGCCGAGGAATCCATTGAGACTTCCTTCTTTTGAAAGTAGAAGTAATTAATGAACGTATTTTAGCTAAAAAATAAAATTATGACAGCTATTTCTATTTAAAACCTGAATTTTGCTTTTGATGAGTCGTTAACTCTTTGTACTATTTTCGGAAAATAGTGTACCTTTCGACTTGAACCAACTTGCTTATTCCATCATCCAATTTATACAATTGAAATGCAACAATTACAGACTCTGGATTACATTGTTTTCTTCTTCTACTTTATTCTTGTATCCGGTTATGGTTACTGGATTTATCAGCGAAAAAAATCAAATGTCGCATCTACAAAGGACTTTTTCTTAGCCGAGGGTTCACTCACCTGGTGGGCAATCGGAGCCTCGCTCATTGCATCCAATATTTCTGCCGAACAATTCATAGGTATGTCCGGCAACGGGTTTTCGATGGGTTTGGCTATTTCTACTTATGAATGGATGGCAGCAGCAACGCTCATTGTAGTAGCTGTCTTTTTTATGCCTATTTACCTCAAGAACCGCATTTTTACAATGCCTCAGTTTTTGAGCCAAAGATATAACCCTACTGTTAGTCTTATTATGGCTATTTTCTGGCTCGGGCTTTATATTCTTGTTAACCTTACATCCATTTTGTATTTGGGTGCACTGGCCGTTTCAGGTATTTCCGGAATCGAGTTTATGACCTGTATGTGGGGGCTGGCCATTTTCGCCATCATCATTACAATTGGCGGAATGAAGGTGATCGGCTTTACAGATGTTATTCAGGTGTTTTTCCTTATCATTGGCGGTCTTGCCACAACATATCTTGCGATTAATCTGGTATCCGACCAGTTTGGTATGGAAGGGGTTGTAAATGGATTTAAGGCAATGCTTCAAAACCATGATGATCATTTTCACATGATTCTGGACCGTGGTCAGATGGTTTATCCGGATGGCGAGGGCAATCTTAAAGATGCTTACATGGAGTTGCCCGGACTGGCAGTACTGTTTGGCGGAATGTGGATCGTCAACCTGAATTACTGGGGTTGCAACCAGTATATCACACAGCGGGCGTTGGGTGCAGATCTGAAAACAGCCAGAAATGGTTTGTTGTTTGCCGCATTCCTGAAATTATTGATGCCCGTTATTGTAGTGTTACCAGGTATTGCTGCTTATGCACTTTACAGCAAAGGATTGTATCATGAGGAAATGAGTGTGAATGGAAAACTTGTTGCTGATAAAGCTTATCCTGTTTTGCTTAATCTTCTGCCGGTTGGTTTGAAAGGACTTTCTTTTGCTGCTCTGACTGCTGCCATTGTTGCTTCACTTGCAGGAAAAGCAAACAGTATATCAACGATCTTTACACTCGATGTTTTTAAAAATTACATCGGAAAAAATAAGACGGAGAAGGAATTGGTTTTGACAGGCCGGATTGTAATTGTAATCTCAATGATACTGGCTATCCTTGTTTCACCTTATATGGGTATCGATAAGGCCGGAGGTTTTCAATTTGTACAGCAAATGACCGGCTTACTTTCACCGGGAATATTTGCAGCCTTTATCATGGGTTTCTTTTGGAAAAGGACCAATTCTGCCGGAGCATTGTTTGCAATTGTAGGCGGTTTTTTAATTGCACTCGCTATGCATAATAACTACTTCCCGTTTGCAGATTGGACCCAGGTACCTTTCCTTGACAGAATGGGTCTTGTGTTTTTAATATGCGTTGCCGTAATGGTAGTTCTGGGATATTTGCTTCCTGATGAAAAGAAAGGCCTGATTATCGATTCATCTATGTTTAAAACACATAAAGGTTTTATGATTGGCTCCGTGGCAGTGCTCGTAATGATCATCTGTCTGTACAGCTATTTCTGGTAATTCAAGCAATTGTACCAACGAAAAAGGGTCCGGAAGTTCCGGACCCTTTTTCGTTTTAAAGGAAATAAAACTTAGGCAACTTCCTCTTCAATAATGGTAATTTTCTGAATCTTATCACCCTGACGAATCAGATCAACCGTATCTACACCCTCCACAACCTTACCAAAGCATGTATGGTTGCCATCCAGATGCGCCGTGTTCCTGCGGCTGTGGCAGATAAAAAACTGCGAGCCGCCTGTGTCACGCCCTGCATGCGCCATAGAAAGCACACCACGGTCATGATACTGGTTTCCGCCTTTCAGTTCGCATTTAATGGTGTAACCCGGACCGCCGCGGCCTGTTCCGGTAGGATCACCGCCCTGTACCATAAAGTCAGGAATAACGCGGTGGAAAATTAATCCGTCGTAAAAACCTTTTTTTGAAAGATCAACAAAGTTTTTTACGGCAATAGGTGCATCCTCATCGTAAAACTCGATTAGCATGGTACCTTTATCAGTGATCATTTCTGCTTTTGTCATGTCAGCTAAACAAAATTAATAAGTACATAAAAACGATATCCATATAAAAATATGGATATCCGATGCAAATAAAAGCATATCATAGCTTTTACTTACAACAATTTTAATAAAACTTGATTCGATTTAAGAATCCGTATCCAGCCTTGCCAAAATTTTTGGATCCGGTTTCGCCAGCGCAGTCTTCTGATCAAGGCGCAACTCCGCCAGACGATCCACTACTTCACCGCTTCCCCATTCACGGCTTCTTTCAGGATTGGAAAACCATTCCTTAACAGCAACAAGTTTGTACATGTACTTTGTCGTTTCCGCGTTGAGTTTAAGCTTAAAGTAATCATCTTTTTTCTGAGCATTCATACGATCCTGAATATGTTGCGGTCCTGCATTGTAAGCAGCTGCAACCAGTGTCCAGGAGCCGAGCTGCTTGTGGAGGCGGCGAAGATATTTGCCGGCAGCGTGGGTGGATTTAACTAAATGTTTCCGGTCGTCTCTGGTATCATTTATTACCAGCCCGAGAGATTTAGCTGTTGATGGCATAAATTGCCAGTAGCCTTTTGCACCCCGATGAGATGTAACATCATCGCTCATAGCGCTCTCTATGATGGGTATATATTTAAAATCGGCTGGTACTCCGTACTTTTTAAGGATGGTTTCAATGGTTTTCATCCTTTTTTCAGTGCTTGTCATCAGCTTACGAAATTTGGGTGTATCGTAATTTCTGATCATTTTTTGATATCGCTGGGCAATGCGGGGTTCTGATAATGGTAAAACCTCGCCACAGAAGTCAATAGCAAGAAGATCTGAATTGATAGTATTGGTTGGTTCTGTCAGTTCTTTCAGTTCTTTCTTTTCTACCTCCACCTCGCGCATGGATAACTTGCCCATAACGGCGATTGAGAAGGCAACAAAGATTAGTCGAATCATGCATGTTTAATTTCGTGAAACTTCATTTTAATTTGGTCCACCATTTCAGTAATTACTTAGTGATTCTGGTTTCTCCGGGGTGCAAAGATAACGGTATAGAATAAATAAAATTTCATTTTTACGTAAAAATCTGATTTACAGGCATATTGGAATTTAAAATATAGTATTTATTTAATATTGATCAATTTTGAATAAAAACATAAGTGCACAATTATTTTGCTGATTCCGGTAAAACAGCGGGAATAATAGTTTGCAATTATGTATAAACGCAAAATCAGCCTCATTTGTAAAAATATAATTATACCAAGATTAATAAAATTTGAATAAATTTTTTATGCTGATTATCAGCTATTTAAATTTTATGTTGATCTGAGATGTTTATAAAATCCTCTGAAAATCATCAAAATTCAAAATTCTTCCCCCGAAATAAAATATGTTATTGAAATATTCCGATATCGTATCTTGCAGTTCAGACAAGCAAATAGGTATGGTTACGGTAATCGAAGCTAAAGAAAAAATTATAGAAAATACGGTTCTGCTAGCTACTGAAATCAGAACTGTCGAATCCTCATTGGGTTATGTGGTTGCAAACGATATTCAGGCTACTTTATCACTCCCGCCTTTCCGGCAGTCTTCGATGGATGGCTATGCAATACGGCACGCGGATGTTGTTGAAAACGGCACTTTTTTAAGGGTCACAGGTGAAGCAAAGGCGGGTGAAAAATCGGGGCAGAACTTAAAGAAGGGAGAGGCGATCCGCATCTTCACCGGTGCCCCTGTTCCGGAAAATGCTACGGCAGTAATTATGCAGGAGCATACATCTGTAAAGGATAACCAGGTATCGGTTCTTGAATTTCCCATCAGCGCAGGTAAAAATATCAGAAGTATCGGACAGCAGATTGAAAAGGGAGCTACTGCATTGGCAGAAGGCATCCTGCTGTCACCCGGAGCAATCGGATTTCTATTGGGACTGAATACAGAAACTGTGGAAGTTTACAAAAAGCCCAGAGTTGGTATCCTTGTCACAGGAGATGAACTGATACAACCGGGAGAAGTTCTGGAACACGGTCAGGTTTATGAATCTAACTCGGCAATGCTGGTTGCTTCACTAAAACAGGAAGGCATTTTAGAAACGGAAGTTCTGTATGCGAGCGATAATCTCGATGCCACCATTGATGCATTGAAAGAACTCGCTGACCGCAATGACATGATTTTAATATCCGGCGGTATTTCAGTGGGAGATTATGATTATGCAGGCAGGGCACTTGAAGCATTGGAAACAAAGACTATTTTTTATAAAGTAAAACAAAAGCCGGGAAAGCCTTTGTTATGCGCCAGAAAAGAAAATAAGCTGTTTTTTGCTTTGCCTGGTAACCCGGCATCATCCCTGGTCTGCTTTTATGAGTATGTATTACCCGCAGTCAGAAAGATGTCTGGCAGGAAAGATTTTTTTCTGCGGAGTTTACGGCTGCCTGTTGCCGCTGCATATTCATTTGATGGAGCAAGGGATGAATTTTTGAAAGCAATTGCAACTCACGACGCAGTTATTCCGTTGGATGGTCAGGAGTCATTTGCATTAAGATCCTTTGCAATAGCGAATGCGATCATCTATTTGCCTGTAACACAGCATGTGGTTGCAAAGGAAGATCTGGTGGAAGTGCATTTATTACCTTTTAGCTGAAATGATTATGAGTGTTCATGTGATGTACTATGGCATGCTTGCTGAACTGACAGGAAAAGCGGACGAGTCATGGCCTGTCAATGAAGAATTAACCGTAGGAGCATTCCGGTTACAGGTTTTGGATAAATATCCAGCCATGCGGGAGAAGAAATTTAAAATTGCTGTCAACAAACAAATATCGGAGGATGGGATATCCATCTCGGATCTGTCTGAAATTGCATTGCTGCCTCCTTTTGCAGGAGGATAAAATCTAATTTCCGGTTATTATTTAATAAGATCAATGGAGAAAATACGAAAACCGAAGAAAGTTTTTATGCAGGGGCCGATCAGCCCGGTATTTATTACTGAATCAATTGCCAGCCATCAGTCTAAAACGGATATTGGTGCACATGCAATATTTTTAGGACAGATCCGTGCAGATAAAAAGGAAACCGGCGTAGTCACCGGCATTGAATATTCGGCCTATGAAGAAATGGCAGAGGATGCGTTTCACAAAATCCGCGAAGCAGCATTTGAAAAATTTGAACTTTCGTGTATGCATATTTACCACAGCCTGGGTGTGGTACCCACAGGGGAAATAAGTTTGTTCGTATTTGTATCCTCACCTCATCGCAGGGCGGCTTTTGAAGCATCAGAGTATATTGTGGAAGAAATAAAGGCGAATGTTCCGATTTTTGGAAAGGAACTGGTTGGAGAAGCCGGTTATGTGTGGAAAGAAAATAAGTAACCGCTCAATCACCAGTTTTATTTAGATAAATATTCAGATTTAATGGTTGATATTACACATAAGACCAATACATTAAGAGTAGCAACAGCAGAGGCAACCGTACGGGTAAGTAAGCCTGAAACAATCCTGGCAATTCAGAACCGGACTGTTCCTAAGGGGGATGTATTTGAAATGGCCAAAGCAGCAGGTTTTCTGGCTGTAAAAAAAACACCTGATCTACTGCCCGACTGTCATCCCATACCTGTTGAATTCACCGCTGTAAATTACCGGATCGAAGAATTGTCTGTTGTCATTGAGCTGACTGTAAAAACAATTTATAAAACGGGTGTGGAAGTTGAAGCGATGCATGGCGCGTCGGTTGTAGCACTGACCATGTATGATATGCTCAAACCAATTGATAAAGGTGTTGAGATTTTCAATATCAGGCTTTTGGAGAAAAAAGGAGGTAAAAGTGACAGAAAAGCTATTCCCGAAAATCTCAAAACTGCTGTTGTCGTTTGTTCCGATAGTATTTCAAAGGGTATCGGAGAAGATAAATCCGGAAAAAAAATGATTGAAAAGCTGCATTTGCTGAACATTTCAGCCAGTGATTACAGCATCGTTCCGGACGATAAGCTATTGATTCAGGAAAAAATAAACAGCCTCGTTGCTGCATCTTATCAAATGATACTGGTAACAGGCGGAACCGGGTTGTCCGGTCGTGATGTTACACCGGAAGCAGTAGCAGAATTACTTGAAAGGGAAATTCCGGGAATAGCAGAAACGGCAAGGCAATATGGCCAGGAAAGAATTCCCACTGCAATGCTTTCCAGGTCAGCTGGCGGATTGATCGGTCATACACTTGTCATTACAATGCCCGGCAGCACAGGAGGTGTTACAGAATATATGGATGCACTTTTTCCACAGGTGTTGCATGTATTCAGTGTAATGGAAGGTAATAAACACTAGCATTCCAATAAGATCAAACTTCATGTCAGCACCCATTCTTGATACATTCGGTCGTAAACATACGTATCTGCGCATTTCGCTGACGGATAAGTGCAACCTGCGCTGTACGTATTGCATGCCTCAGGAAGATATGCAGTTTATGCCTTCCAAATGGCTTATGCAAGCGGAAGAAATAGAAGTTATTGCCGGAATATTTGTTGAAATGGGTGTGGACAAAATCAGATTAACCGGTGGTGAACCGCTGGTACGCAAAGATGTCGGGCGTATTATTAATAATCTGGGGAAACTGCCTGCATCTTTAACACTGACAACCAACGCCGTTTTTATTGATCAGTTTATTACTGATTTGAAACATGCAGGAGTCAAATCTTTGAATGTCAGTCTGGACACCTTAAAAGAGGAACAATTTAAAAGTATTACCAAACGGGATCATTTTGACAAGACACGCAGTAATATTGAACTGCTGCTGGCAGAAGGATTTGTGGTGAAGATAAATGTCGTGGTAATGAAAGGTGTTAACGATCTGGAGGTCAATGATTTTGTCAGACTTACACTTCATAATCCTAACCTGCACGTCCGTTTTATTGAGTTTATGCCCTTTAACGGTAATAAGTGGGATATGACGAAGATTGTTTCTTACGCTGATTTACTTACCGGAGTCAGCAAAGAATTTGAATTTGAGAAACTGCCGGGAGAATTGCAGGATACCGCTCATCGTTTTCAGGTAAAAGGAGGACTTGGTTCTTTCGGAATTATTGGTACCGTAACGCATCCGTTTTGTTCAGGCTGTAACCGAATCCGGCTGACTGCCGACGGCAAGTTGAAAAACTGCCTTTTTGATACTACTGAAGTTGATTTACTTACACCTTTGCGTGCCGGACAGGACATACGTCCACTGATACACGGACATTTCTATAAAAAGCATTTTGCACATGGAGGTCATGTTGGTTTTGATAAGGAAGAAGCCAAATCCGATTACGAGCAAAACCGACGCATGATCGCAATAGGCGGCTAAAAACCGCTTATCCTTTATTTTTGCCATTTATACTACGTATGCAACATGGCTCTCCTGTTAGATCTCTTTTGTAAAATCTTTAAAATTTTTACAATAGTAACCTTCAATAGCCATGAAAAAATTAATCAAAACCTTCATTACCGCCGCATGCGGATTTGTATTGTTAAGCAATTCATTGTCAGCAGCTCCGCTGGATTCAAAGACCGAATGTAAAAACAACAGCTGTGAAAATTTTAAAGTAGGGATGTATCGGGTTAAAAATACACTGACTATGAACCTGCTGCTGGAAAAATCAAAAGGAGAACGTGTTACAATTAAATTGAAAAATGAAAAAGGTACCGTTTTACATGAAGAGGTGGTAAAAAAATCTATTGATAAATACGGGTGCAAACTCAATTTTTCAGAAGTTAACGACGGGAATTATATTCTTGAGATCTCAGATGAAAATGAAAAAATCGTAAAAAATATCAGCCTGGCAACAAGCGAAGTCAGAGAAATGAACGGCCGGACTTTGGTAGCCATGAATTAAAAAAATATCGTTACAGGATTGAATTTGTCTCAGTCCTGTAACGATATTTCCTATTATATTCTTAACTATCCGCGCAGATTCCAAGTAAAATATACTGTGTACCCCCCAATAAGCCGGGATACAATAATACTTTAAAACCTACAGGTTACTTCATATATCCCATGGCCTTAAGCCAGCCCTCCATAGCAGCCGGCCAGTTGGCCAGTGACCCCTTTCCCTCTGTCCTGAATCCATAGCCGTGGCCGCCAATAGGATAAAGATGCATTTCTGCAGGAATTTTCAATTTTTTAAGAGCGAGATAATATTCGATACTGTTTTCTGCCGGAACAGCTCCGTCGTCCATGGCATGTACCAGAAATGCGGGTGGTGTTTTAGCGCTAACCTGCATTTCATTGGAATAATATTTAACAAGTTCGTCCGATTTTTCCGGTCCTAATAAGTTATCACGTGAACCGCCATGAGCCAGTTCAGGCGAAAGTGAGATAACAGGATAAATAAGCATCGAGAAGTTCGGTTTAGCTTCTTCGGAAGCTTTTTCACCCATGTTGTAATGCGTTGATAAAGTTGCAGCAAGATGTCCCCCTGCAGAAAAACCCATCACCCCGATTTTGTTTAGATCAATATTCCATTTGCCTGCATGCTGGCGGATCAGTTTCATTCCCTGCATGGCATCCATTAAAGGAACTTCATGCTGATGCGTCATGGCTTTCTCATTGGGCAAGCGGTATTTGAGTACAAAAGCCGAAATACCTCTTTCATTAAACCATTTTGCAAAATCACTTCCCTCGTGTGAAGCAGCGAGGATGCCGTATCCACCACCCGGACAAATCATTACGGCTGCACCCGTAGCTTTTTCTTTTGGAGCAATATAGGCGGTAATGGTGGGAACAGTAACACCACTGATTCTTAAAATGCCATTTGCATCGGTAACGGATTTCTCCTCAACAGAACTGGTTTTAAAATTAGGTACTTTGCCTTTCGGCCAAAGGTCGATGATTTCAGTCTGTGCCATGGATTGCAGTGATGCGGCCGATAAGCCTAAAACGATAAGAATTCCGGATATGATTTTCATTGATAATTGCTTTTTTGGAAAAGACGCACTTGTGAGAATTATACCCCTGCATTAGTTTACTTAAATGACAATGCAAACCAATCTGATACTAAAACACTGGAAACAACATTGTATAACGTACTTTTCGGTATATATTTATTGTTTAACTGGATTTTGTACTGTTTATTTAACATTGCCAACGATTTTTACATTGAGATCAGAGCATAAGGTTTCTGCATATCTGACCAGTTAATCCGGAATATTTTGTTGATTTACGCAAAACTCACTTATCATCATTTCACCCTATGAACTTTAAAAAGTCATTAAATTTGCTTCTTTCAGGTACATTATTGCTAGGCTTTACAGCATCCTTCTACCAGCAAACAAATCCAAGCACTATTCCGGGCGCAAGAATTGATAGTTTATATAAAGATCTTACAGAAGCTCAAAAACGATTGCCCAAATATGCTGTTGCAGGGCTTTCCCTGACCGACGGACTCGAAGCAACACTCTTTGCTTCGGAACCAACGGTTACCAATCCAACTAATATCGACGTCGATCATCTGGGAAGGGTTTGGGTTTGCGAAGCTTACAATTACCGCCCGGCTATAAACGGTAACCCTACCAAAGATGAAGGAGACCGCATCCTGATCATGGAGGATACCAATGGCGATGGAAAATCAGATAGAACTACTGTCTTTTATCAGGGCAAAGAAATTAATTCACCACTCGGTATCTGGGTGATGGGAAATCAGGTAGTGGTTTCACAAAGTCCGTATGTCTGGCTTTTTACAGATGCTGACGGTGACGGAAAAGCGGACAAAAAAGAAGTGATTTTTGAAGGGGTTGGCGGAGATCAGCATGACCATGGTATGCATGCCTTTACATTAGGACCCGATGGAAAGTTATATTTTAACTTTGGAAACGAAGGAGGGCAGTTGCTGGGCAGAAATGGAAAGCCTGTAACAGGTATCGACGGACAGCCAATTGATTTTAAAAAGCTGAAACAGGGAATGGTATTTCGCTGTGACCCTGACTTTAAAAATGTTGAGGTACTGGGACACAATTTCAGGAATAACTATGAGGTTGCCATAGACAGCTACGGTACCATGTGGCAGTCGGACAATGATGATGATGGAAACAAAGGTGTCAGGATCAATTATGTAATGCAGTATGGCAATTATGGCTATACAGATGAGATAACAGGAGCCGGTTGGAGAGCAAACCGTACCAATATGGAAGATTCAATCCCTTACAGGCACTGGCACTTAAATGATCCGGGAGTAGTACCCAATCTGCTTCAGACAGGCTCGGGATCTCCGACCGGTATGGTTGTATATGAAGGTAACCTGTTGCCTAAAACTTTTTGGGGACAAATGATCCACTGTGAGCCCGGTCATAATGTGGTTCGTTCGTATCCGGTACAAAATTCAGGTGCCGGTTACAGTGCCAAAATAGTAAATATTGTGGATGGTAAACGCGACCGGTGGTTCAGGCCGTCGGATGTTTGTGTAGCTCCGGATGGATCTTTAATTGTTTCTGACTGGTACGATCCGGGCGTAGGGGGCCATCAGGCAGGTGATCAGAACAAAGGACGGTTGTTTCGTATTGCTCCGTCAAATTCAACTTATAAAATCCTTAAGGCGGATTATTCAACGGCTGCCGGAGCAGTTCAGTCGCTGCAAAGCCCTAATCTTTCTGTTCGCTATCTTGCCTGGAACGCCCTGGTGAAAATGGGTAATACGGCTGTTCCGGAACTGGAAAAATTATTTGCCGATCAGGCAAATCCAAGAATGCGTGCACGTGCATTGTGGGCACTGACACACATAAACAAAGCAAATACATCTTATCTGGAAACAGCTTTTGCCGATCCTAATCCGGACATCAGAATTACCGGTTTAAGGATCGTTAAACAAAACAGGAGCGAAGAGCTTGGGAAATATATCAGCCTGTTGATCAATGATCCGGAACCTCAGGTTCGCCGGGAATGTGCATTGTCTATTCATGGAAGCAAAGTGCCGGGAATTGCAAGCCTGTGGGTTCGTCTGGCGCAGCAGTATGACGGCAAAGACCGGTGGTATCTGGAAGCGCTGGGAATTGGCGCAGAAGGTCAGTGGGATTCATTCTTTAAAGCCTGGCAGGCCGTTGCTGGTCCTAATCCGACGGCGACTCAGGCAGGTAAAGACATTGTATGGCGTTCACGCAGTAAGGAGTCTGTAACTTTGCTGGCATCGCTGGCAAGTGACCCATCTGTGGATTTGAAAAGCCGCCTGCGTTATTTTCGTGCCTTTGATTTTAATCCCGGGGGCAGGGAAAAGTCTGCTGCCTTGCTCAAAATCGTAAAAGGCAATGCAGCAAATCAAAACGAGATTAATGATTTAGCATTACGTCATCTCGATCCTGCTTTTGTAAAACAGTCGCCCGAAGCATTGGCGGCTTTGAAAAAAGTGCTCGATGCTAATCTGGGTTCACAGGCTTATATAGAACTCGTTTCGCGTTACGAACTTGCTTCGGAAAATAACCGTCTGCTTGACCTGGCACTATCAAAATCTTCTACCAACATCGGCCGTCAGGCAGGGCAGCTGCTGCTAAAACAGGGTGGCGCACCTTTGATTTGGAATACTGTAAAAGGCAAGGATGCCGCCAAAGCAGAAGGTATGCTGGCTTCTATTAAAGGTGTTGGAAGTAAGGAATCGCTGGAAATTCTGAAAACCGTTACGCTCGATACGAAGTACCCGATCAATATCAGAACAGAAGCCGTTAAAGCACTGGCAGGTACCGGAAACGGAGAAGATCAGGTTTTGGTTTTATTAAAAGAAGGAAAAGTTACAGGGGATTTGAAAGCAGCTGCTGTACAAGGTCTTAGCGGAGCATGGAGGAAATCGGTGAAGCTGGAAGCGGCCAAATATATGGAAGCAGCAGGTACGGCGGTCAAAAAACATCCTGAACTCAAGGAACTGATCACCATGAAAGGCAACGCAGCAAAGGGAAAAGAAGTGTTTGCGATGTATTGCTCGGTTTGTCACCAGGTAGAAGGGCAGGGAATGGATTTCGGGCCTAAGCTTTCTGAAATTGGCGGGAAGCTGCCTAAGGAAGCTTTATACACTGCTATTTTTGATCCAAGTGCTGGAATTGGGTTTGGCTATGAAGGATTTGAAGTTACGTTTAAGGATGGCTCGACGGTGGCAGGAGTCGTTTCCAGTAAAACAGAAACAGACTTACTGATGAAGTTCCCCGGCGGATCAACCCAGGAATATAAAATGTCACAGGTTAAAACCATGAAGCAAATGAAAGATTCTATGATGCCAGCCGGACTTCAGGACGCAATGAGTACTGATGAGCTGGTGAATCTGGTTGAATACATGAGTGCTTTAAAGAAGAAATAGGGAAGGCCATTTTAATTTTTTTTATGTCAAAAACCAGTTCGTAGTATTTCGTTCTGGTTTTTGTTTTTAGATTATATTTGAGTTCTTTTATCGGGGTTTTCTGTTAAACTGATTAAATTTAGATTATGACAACAATCAAAATTGAAATTGACGAAGAAAAAGACTTGCCGGTATTAGCAAAAGTATTGACAGATCTTGGATTTAGTTTCAGTCTGGAAAACGATGATTGGGGAAATCTACCTGACGCTGCAATAACCGGAATTAGGGCAGGGCTTGAAGATCTGAATAATGGCAATGTCGTAAGCCATGACGAGGCAAGTAAGCACATTGCTCAAAGGCTTGCTGAACTGCATATGAAACATGGGTGAAAAGAAGTTATTGTGGTCGGGAAGAGCTGTTTCAGACTATGAAAATCTTGCAGAATTTATATGAAAATTGGAGTGAAAACGTAACGCTAAGAGTGTTAAAAGAAATTGACTTTCAAATAGAACGAATCAAGAAATCTCCCAATTTATTTCCTGTAGTTAATAAAAGCTTAAACATCAGGCGCTGTATAGCGTCACGCCAAACTTCTGTCTTTTTTGTTATAGAGGAAAATACAATTACAACCCTGTCAATTTTTGATAATAGACAGGATCCAGATAATTGTCCTCAATGATCCAGGTAAAAGATAAATGCCCAATGTGTTCTGTTTTTAATCAAGAACTTAGAATTCCATTTCTTTATTCAGAAAACAACAGGTAATTTTAAATGTTTTTTGATTAAAAGTCCGCAACATTCAAGTACGTTTTGAAACTATCCAATTTTAAAAAAGTTATTGCTTTTTCTGCTTTAACCTGTTTTCTTCTAAATAATTACAGTTTTTCCCAGACTTCTGATTCTTTAATTGTTATTCATCCCGATAGTGCCTATGCACGACTTTCCGAGGGAGAGAAGCGGTTTTCAATGAATGCTGTTGCAGGACTTCGGGCCGCTGAAGGACTGGAAGCTACTTTATTTGCCTCAGAGCCAAATCTGACCAATCCCACAAATATCGACGTAGACCACAGGGGAAGGGTTTGGGTGCTGGAAGGTTATAACTATCGCCCTTCCGTTAACGGCAAATCAGAACTTGGTGTTGGCGACCGCATATTAATTCTGGAAGATAAAGACGGAGATGGAAAGGCTGATGTAACCAAGGTTTTTTACCAGGGGCCTGAGCTGAATGCACCTTTGGGAATCTGGGTGATGGGCAATAAAGCCATTGTATCTCAAAGCCCGTATGTGTGGCTTTTTACGGATACAGACGGAGATGATAAGGCCGATAAAAAGGAAATTCTTTTCAAAGGTATTGGGGGAGTACAGAGCGATGCGGGAATACATGCCTTTGTATTTGGACCGGATGGAAAGTTTTATTTCAATTATGGAAATGCCGGTAAGCAGCTGGTCGACGGGCAGGACCGGCCACTTTTGGATAAATATGAAAGGCCGATCGATTTCAGACAATATAAGCAGGGCGTAGTATTCCGGTGTGACCAGGAATTCAGAAAGGTTGAAATCCTGGCAGAAAACTTCCGGAATGGTTTTGAAGTGGCAGTGGACAGCTATGGTACCATGTGGCAGTCGGATCAGGAAGAGCCGGGCAACGCGGGCGACCGGGTTTCTTATGTGATGGAGAACGGTAACTTCGGTTATATCGATGAGATGAACGGCAACAGCTGGCGTATTAACCGGACTAATCTGGAAGATGAAATTCCGCGTCGCCACTGGCACCAGAATGACCCGGGTGTAGTACCTAATCTGATAGAAACCGGATCTGGTTTCCCAATGGGGATGACGGTTTATGAAGGTGATTTACTGCCACGGCGTTTCCGGGATCAGGTTCTTCTTGCCGATGCGGGACTTGGATCTTTAAATGCATTTCCGGTGCAGGACGACGGTGCCGGCTACAAGTCAACAGGTATCCTTCCGCTGATAGAAGCCAAGGGTGACAAGTGGTTCAGGCCATCAGATGTTTGCGTAGCTCCGGATGGATCACTGATTATTTCCGATTGGTACGATCCTGTTATCGGAGGGAATAAGATGAAGGATAAAAGCAGGGGCAGGTTATTTCGTATTGCACCTCCCGGTGTTGCTTATACAGTCCCGAGTTATGATTTGACATCTCCCGTTGAAGCGGTAAAAGCATTACAAAGTCCGAATTTATCCATGCGGTACATGGCCTGGAACGCCTGCGTGAAGCTGGGCTGGAAAGCAGAAGAAGAGCTGGAAAAGTTGTTTCGGGATCCCTTAGTTAATCCGCGTTTGCGTGCACGTGCTTTATGGGTTTTAAATAATATTGAAGGGTTCAATTACCGGAGCCTGGACATTGCCTTCCGTGAGCTGAATCCCAATCTCCGGATTGTAGCGCTTCGTGCAGTACGTCAGCGTAATAGTGATCCAACCGAATATATCAAAAGGCTGACCTCAGACCCAAATCCGCAGGTAAGACGGGAATGTGCGCTGGCAATCAATCACAACCACACGTATGAAGCACTGGATGTTTGGCTGCAGTTGGCAAAACAATACAAGGGAAATGATCGCTGGTCAGTTGAAGCACTGAGTATTGGTGCAATCGGGCAGTGGGAACGTATCTTTCCTGCCTGGCTGGAAAAGGCAGGCGCAAATCCGGAACGTACGGATGCTGGTAAAGATCTGATCTGGCTGGCGCGAACGAGAAGAGCAATTCCATTTTTGACAACATTAGCTTCGGATACCTCGGTTAGTTTTAAAAGCCGGTTAAGGTATTTCAGGGCTTTTGACTTCTTTCATGCGGGATATGAAAAAACACAGGCATTGCTGCATGTGATGACTGTTCCCGCAGCAGACCGGATCGAAGTCAGTAAGCTCGCACTGCTTCATTTGGATAAATCATTTGTTTCCAACTCGCAGCAGGGACTTACTGCTTTAAACAGACTGCTTGACGAAACGTACGGTACCGAAGATTACATAGAACTCGTGGAACGATACGAGCCGGAAACCGAAAATGACCGCTTGTTTAAATTGGCACTGGAAAAATCCGAGGAGGTAATTGGACGCGATGCAGGCAGGCTACTGCTTGAGCAGGGTGGGGTTTCTTATATTTCAGAAAAGTTAGCAAAGCTTAATGAAGAGAGAAAGATTGCATTGCTTGCTTCCATCAAAACGTCCGGAAGTACAGAAGCGATTTATATACTCAGAACCGCCGCTTTGAATGCCGGAGAATCAAGAGATGTACAAGCCAGTGCTGCCCGTTTTTTAGGAGGAAGCTGGCCAGGCGAAGAAGCCGTTGTAAAATTGCTTAAAGAGAACCGATTTGACGGAGAAGTAAAAGAAGCGGCCCTGGATGGTGTGAAAAATGCATTCAGGGAAAAAATCAAAGATGAACTTGCACCTTATTTCCCAAAACCAGCAGAGGCTGTTCCCGCTCCGGAAGCACCTGTTGTAACGAAGGAAAAACGAAGAAAAAGAAGATCTAAATAATTGATAAGTTCACTTCAATCGTATAATATTGAATATAGAGCGGCTTTTTGCGGTATATTCGGGCTTTAAATTTCTTTACCTTAAAACTCTTAACATAACGAAAGATATGCTTCGCAGAAATTTTGTGAAATCTACATTGGGAATGGCGGGTGCTGCTATGCTTGCAGGTGAAACCTTCGCCAGACCTGCTTCCCCGCTTGCCAAAAATCAGTTCAAACTCAAATACGCTTCCCATTTCGGCATGTTTCAGAACAGTGCCGGAAAAGACGTGATCGATCAGCTTAAATTTATGGCGGATCAGGGTTTTATGGCATTGGAAGACAATGGGATGATGGGCCTGCCGGTGGAAGAGCAGGAAAAGATTGCGAAGGAAATGTTGCGCCTGAAAATGGAAATGGGTGTTTTTGTTGTAGATAAAGGTGGAAACGGGGCCAACACACTTGCTGCCGGCAAAAAAGAGTACATCGATATTTTTCTGAATGGCTGTAAAAAAGCCGTAGAAACTGCCAAGCGCGTTAATGCGAAATGGATGACCGTAGTACCTGGGGACTTTGACCGTAACCTGCCCATTGGTGTGCAAACAGGTAATGTCATTGATGCACTGCGCCGCGGAGCGGAAATTCTTGAACCGCATGGATTGGTGATGGTACTGGAACCGCTTAGTGATACGCCGAACTTGTTTTTGCGTACCTCAGAGCAGACTTACGAAATCTGCCGGGGTGTAAACAGCAAATCCTGCAAGATTTTGTATGATATTTATCACATGCAGAAAAATGAAGGCCGCCTGATTTATAACATCGATAAAACCTGGAGTGAAATCGATTATTTCCAGATCGGGGACGAGCCTGGCCGCAAAGAGCCTACGACAGGTGAAATCAACTATAAAAATATTTTTAAATACATTTACGACCGCAGTAAAAAAGAAAACAAGTCCTTTATCATGGGCATGGAGCATGGAAACTCCCAGCAGGGAAAAGAAGGAGAAGCTGCGCTGATCAAAGCTTATGTTGAAAGTGACAGCTTTACGATTTAAAAGCCATTGTTGTGCTTTTTGATCAGATAGAATTTAAATAAAAAAGCTGAAAGCGACAGAAATCGTTTTCAGCTTTTTTTTGACAGTCCGTGCTAATGGCTACAATACTACTACTGAGTTTTCAGCAGTTTCATCAACACCGGCAGGGACGTATTTGTCTGCCTCCCAGTCGTTTTCCCATTTCGCATCATCCAGGATATAACGGAACTGATACTCTCCGGCTCCAAGCTCCAGACTGGCTTTAAATGAACCGTCTTTTTGTTTTTTCAAGGCGATGGCTTCCTCAGGATTCCAGCCGTTGAATTCTCCTACAAGTGCTACTTTCTTTGTTTCAACCGCTGCCTCAGCAGGTACTGTAAAAGTAACTTTGTAAACAGATTTGCTCTTTACAAATGTCTTTGTTATTGCCATGATTATGTAGTGTTTTTTGTATTGACGCTACAAATATACAATCAATGATTATTCAAAGCAATGAATATCAATATAATATACGTTTTGAGTCTTCGAATAATTATATCAAAAAGATTATATTCTGGTATTTAGTACAATTTTTAACCTGAATTTTAGCGAAAAGTGTACCGCATTCCAAGGAACCCGCGCAGCCCCTGGTTAGGTGCATAAACATAAGAAGGATCAAATGTTAAACGGTTCGGATTACCGGGTGTAGCAACCACTTGTCCTTCCTTGTCGAAGGTTACATTTTTGTCAAAAGGATCAAAAGATCTGGCAATGGAATTGGCTGGTGGCGTGAAGTTTAGCAAATTTTTGATTCCTCCGTATATCTCAAGACCGTTTGCAAATTTCTTGGTCATCTGAATGTTCTGAAGTGACCACACCGGCGAAGTAGGCGCGCGCGGATCGTCCTCACTAAGCAAAGGCAAGCGCATGGGTCCATATAGATTTCCGGTATAATCAAAGGAGATCCCAGCCTTCTGAAATTCATAGGACACCGACCAGATACCGGTAAATTTTTCCGTTAGTACAGGTCGGAACTTTACACCGTTTTCTTTCTGATAATTTTCCATATAGGTTCCACCTGCAATAATTTTCAACGGAAACGGGAAATTAAAATCAAGGTTCAGGCTTACGCCTTTCGACACGGCATGGCCATCAAGATTATCATAAATTATCTCATTTGGATTCGTATCGTAATCCGGTAAAATACGGTTGGTGAAGTGGGTATAAAATACGGATGCGTCAAAACCTATAAACGAATTGCCGGTAACGATCTTCTTAACCAGATTAAGATTTGCATTCCAGCTTTGTTCCGGATTGAGCGCCTCTTTAATAATTACCTGTCTGGAACCTGTCAGTGCTGCATGGTCTTCGGTAAATAGATTAACAATTCTGAATCCCCGGCCAATATTCAGGCGGACAACATCGGTTTGGTTAAATTTAAATTTATAAGCCATCCTGGGTGTAAAGATGCTTCCGTGCCGGCTATTGTAATCGTAACGGGCGCCGAGCAACAGCACATGTGCACCAAGTTTGATTTCATCCTGTACAAAAATACCAGGCAGGTAGGTTTTGTCTGCATGATCTTTACCATCGGGATATTTTGTTGCAGGCGTATTGTCATTATATAAGGTATAGCGGAACGGCGTGCCAAAAAGTAAGTTGTGTTTCCCGACTTCTTTATCCCATAACAATTGCGCAAATGCTATTTTCTGGTCTGCGTAAAAAGGTACATTTCCGTAAACCGAGTTCTGATGGTGCGAACTGAATGAATACTGCAGGGTCAGTTTTTCAGGTGAGGGTAATTGATAGGAGCCTAAGACTTCGAACCGGCTTGTATAAATACTTTCTCCATATACCTCGTCACCGCCACGGTAGGATTTATTCCAGCCCATTTGTCCGCCCCATCGGTCTTCGTAGTAGTATCTGGCTGCAATACTCGCCATTTTATTATCTGGCAGACTAAAAGACCATTTGTTGAAAACAGATATTCTTTGTTGTAGTGTGAGATCTGTAAAGCCGTCGTTGTTGTGATCCACAGGATTCTGATAATTAAAGTAATTCACACCCAGTAATGCGCTTATTTTTGGTCCGGGCGTTAATTTCACGCCCAGGTCCACGTTGTAATCACGCCATGAAGTGCTGAATGCATCTGCTGAAAATGTGGGTGCTTTGGAAGGGTTTTTAGTGATGATATTGATCAGCCCGCCAACTGCTTCCGAACCATACAGCGTGGATGCCGGACCCTTTACAATTTCTACCCGGTCTATGAGGCTGTTGGGAATGCCGGATAGTCCGTAAACTGTTGAAAGTCCGCTCACCATGGGCATTCCATCAATCAGCACCATCGTGTACGGACCTTCCAGTCCATTGATGTGGATATCGCCTGTACTGCAGACATTACAGTTCAGCTGTGGCCTGACGCCGTTTACATAACTTAAACCTTCAAAAATACTTGGAACCGGGTTTTTATAAATAAACTTGGCTGTGATGATGTCGACCGGAACCGGACTGTCAAGCTTGGAAACTTCTTTCATCGTTCCTGTTACAACCACTTCATTCAGCTCATTTTCACCTGCTTTCATTACAAAGTCCTTTGTCAGATTCTGATTAATCCGGACGTTGCGCTCTGTAATAGCAGGATGAGATACGTAGCTGACCTTTAAGGTATAAGTCCCGGCGGGAATGGCCGAAATGGTATAGTTTCCGGAGGTGTCAGCGGAGGTTCCCATTTTTAATTCCTGAATATAGACAGAAGCTCCGAAGGGGGGCTCACTTTGTCCGGCTAGAGAAATTTTTCCGGTTAAAGTGAATTGTCCGAATGCAGCGGATGTCAACAAGCAGAATAACGATAGTATGAGTGACTTCATATAGTGTCCAAATTATTAATTTAACTTCCTCTTAATATAAATTTAGCCAAACCTAAAAATAAAACTTGGCAAATAAAAATATGCAACAGTGTTACATCGTAAATTTTAGAAACTATCTTGGTGTTTGAGTTGTCATTGTCTAGTTTTGCTGCCAAACAAAATCATCTGATTTATGCTGAAAAAATTTCTGAAACCCATTACACTTCCTGTTTCAGCCGACTGGGGAGTACTCATTTTAAGAATCGGCGTCTCACTGATTATGATGACACACGGATATCCGAAGCTTAACAAACTGATAAGCGGAGATTATGCATTTGCGGATCCTTTGGGAATGGGGCAGGAGTTGTCGTTGATTCTGACAGTAGGGGCTGAATTCTTTTGCTCACTATTATTACTGCTGGGCATTGCAACAAGGGCCGTTTTAATTCCGCTCATATTTACGATGGCGGTAGTGTTTTTTATTGTACACGGAAACGATCCCTTTGGTGATAAAGAATCGGCACTGATGTTTTTGATTTCTTACGTAACTTTATTTTTTACCGGTCCGGGAAGATTTTCACTCGATAAAAAACTGTTTTAACGAAACGAGGGTGTCTCAAATTTAAAATGAGGCATCCTCGTTTGTTTAAATGGATATTTTTCAATTGAATGATTTTAAAATATATACATTCAGTTCTAACGGACTAAATTGTGTAAAAAAGAAAAAACAGCTCTCTTTAGGCTGTTCTTTTCTTATATTTTGTGCTATTGCCAATAACCCCATTCTATCTCCATTTTTCTTTCCCTCTCAGCATAAATCGACGGAACTTGAGGTTCCCTTTTATATTTCCAAAGACAGGTTCGACATCAAAACCTCGTTTTTTGCGCCATTCTATCCCTTCGGGGCTGTTAAGTAGTTCATATGCCATTTTTTTCTGATGTTCCAGTTCGAAATTGATCTCTATGATTCTATTGCCCTGGACTTATGGCAAGCACTGTTCAGCGGATATCTGAAGCAATTCTTAGCCTGGTACATTTTGGATGTATGCTCAAAACCGGTAGTGGTTTTCTCTCTGAGTCTTGTTCAGGCTTCAAATAATTTATTTGCATAAGTACGGGGCTATTTCTATAATTCTATTTTAAGGCAATTATGGATATAAGTAATGCAATATCGGTATTAAGGTTTATTATCAAATTGTATTTTTCTTGATATTTAATGGGAATGGTGGTATATTAATTATTATTGTAGAATTAGTTTTAGTGAAAAAAATATTTTAAAATTCCTTAATAATTTAAACCTCTACACAATGTACACAAAACACTTTACCTCCAGCCTGTATCAATTGGCCTTCATGCTGTTGATACCTTTAATCAGTTTATCGGATCCGAAAATAGATCCCATAAGATTTACTATGACTACGGATGCCAGCCACATCGTACTCAATGAAGAATTTGAGATCAAGATTACTGCTAAGTACATCTCACTTAATCCTAATCTAGTTTATGTATTTGAAGGCTCAAATTCATTCAAACTTAAATTAGTTGTCCCGGAAGGGTTTAAACAAACAGGTGGAGATTTTAGGGATTTTGCAGGAGGTGAGCTAACATCGTCTAAACCGACTTTAACGTATACGGTTAAAGGCAAGTTTATCAGCCCTACTCAAAATGGAGCTTTTCTGCTACTTAGAGGGAACAAAGCTGCAACGTTGGAAAGTGATTACCTTTTGGTCGGTCAAATAAAATTTACCTCATTTTCACCTGTATCTGATGCTGCTCAGAACGAGCAAAAATCACAGGTTGCAAGAATAGCTTCGGTAACACAGGAATATATTCCATACATGTCCTTAGCAGAATTCAGGGCTGGAAATGGTGATAGTAGCGCCGTAGTCTATATAAATGAAGGTGGCAGGTCCGGAATGTTTCATTACAATCCGAGTAATACTACATCGGCAGACGATAGCAGTATGATTATCCGATCTGGATCAAAAAGATATATAAGACAATACGACGGCTATTTGAATGTAAAATGGTTTGGAGCAGTAGGTGATGGGGTAACAGACGATACGTATTCTATTCAGAAAGCCATTGATTATCTAAATCCTAGCTCAGTCCATGTTTATAAGTTTGAAACTGCTCCTAAAACCGGAGGAGTAGTATTTATACCAAAAGGAAAATACAGGACGACCGCTACTTTATGGCTAACAAATGGGGTGGTATTGAAGGGAGAAACAGGTCAGGGTGCCTATACACAATTCAATGATCCAAATAGGGTTACGTCTGCGGTAATTTATGGTGATTTAGTTGATAAGGGTTGGGTAATTCAAACGCAATCTTGGGAAAAGAAGGATGTTAATCTAAATCCAATCACCCCTCGTCACGTTCAATGGAATGAGCTTACCCATTGGAGACAATCTGATGCAAGTCAACTCACTATTACCAGTGCTTGTGGTGTTGAGGACTTGATAATCATAACGCGGGGTTCTGATACAGATCCTGTGATGGGAGGAATCCGGTTAAGCTCTACTACTTATTCGCATGTAAAAAATGTAGAAATTCACGATGCTGTTATGGGAATAATGATTGACTGTGCCCTTCAGGTGAAAATTGAAGATGTTCACTTTCATGTACGAAATACAGGTATAATCGTTTCTCAATCTGCAAACGGAGTAATACTTAACAATGTATACGTTAATACTTGGTTTGCGAAGAATTTTGCAGATTTTACCCCTGCAATTACAGCACCACCGTATTTACGGTTAGATTTAAGTGCACCATTAGATTCTTATCTGAATTACGATCAGACAAGTCAAACCAGTACAATCGGTATATTTGCAACAGGTGTATTGGCAATGTCAGTAACCAATGCCGTAGTCGAAGGGTTTAAATTTGGGATCGTGTGTAAAGACTCCCAAATGGATGTATTTAGCTTGTACTTGGAAGGTATATCAGATACAGGTGTTATTACCAGTAATTCTCATTATACCGAAACATCCAGTTTTTGGACAGCAGTTACAAATAGGTTTGGACTAAGTAGTGGAAGTAATATTATTAGTTTGGCAGGAAGAAGCAATTACAGTGCCGGTGGTAGTGTTTTTAAAAATCACAATTATGGTGTTGATCCATTGCCTCCGTTTTCCAATGTAATCGTAAATGAAGATATACGGGAAATTCATGGGCTCTTAAAAACCGGTACGTCAAAAAATTTTAAATTGGGTGTTTATAATAGCGCCTCTGAGTATTCAACAATAAATTTTAATAACGGATATTCTGACTCCGGTGCACATCGAATATTTTCTCTTGGAATGCCTTCAACAAACCAAAGAGCAATTGAGATATCGGGAAATAATACTTCTTTGGCATCATTAAAAATTGCGACAGGCTTAACAGGAATTGAACAAAATGCTTCTTTTAGATTCCATAGGATTTCTGAGGTGGCCAATGAAAGATTTTTAGGTGTCTTTCCTCAATTTTCTGGTGGTGGAATTAATCAGAAAGCTTTGAGCTTAGAACCTGCGATAAATCATTGGGGTGGTAGTAATTATGATCTTATTTATGGGTCAGTATATGAGCAAAATCTAGGCAGCGGCACAAACTGGTTAATAAATGTTGGTACAAATGCATCTTCTTTTTATTCTCCTGGACTTCATACCCAAAAATTTGGGGTTAGAAATGATGGTTCCATTTTCAAAAATGGCATCGAACTGAAAGCACAGGCAAGTACAGATGCAGCCACACCAGTGTCGATAACATATTCTCAATCAGAAGTGCAGGCCATATTAAATGAACTTAGAGATTTAAAAATTAAAATGAGAAGCGCAGGTTTGCTCGCTCCTTAATATTTGTGGAGTACCCAAAAAGAGGGTGTCTCATTGAGACATCCTCTTTTTGGGTACTCTATTGCGACCATTGCGTGGGCTCTCTGTCCCAGCGATGCTGTTTCAGCTTTTCTGCCATTTCCTGGCTTAGACGCTCACCGTCACTTACGGATACATTGGATCTTACATGAGGTAATTTCCGCATACCGGGAATGGTGGTATGCACATCCTGATTATTCAGAATAAACCTCAGTGCCATTTCGGGCATGGAAACTCCTTCCGGCAGGTCTTTCCTTAATGCTTCGGCATGATCTACACTTGAATTCAGATTTTCGGGAACGAAATAGGTAGACCGCCAGTCATCAGCCGGGAAGGTTGTTTCCTTCGTAAGCATTCCTGTCAGTGTCCCTTCATCAAAAGGCACGCGGGCAATCACGGCAATGTCCATTTCTTTACAAAGCGGAAAAAGATTGTCTTCCGGCGCCTGATCGAAAATATTATAAATAACCTGCACGCTGTCGATCAGTCCGGTCTTTAAAGTTTGAAGCGCATTGTCCGGTTCCCAGCGGTTGATGCTAAGTCCCCAGCGTTCTACTTTTCCGTCTTTTGTTAGTTTCTGAATGGCTTCTTTCCATTCATCTTCCTGTGCCCAGTTATCCTCCCAAACATGGAACTGAAGCAGATCGATTTGCTCCAAGTCCAGATTTTTTAAACTTTTTTCCGCATATTCTATAATATAATCGGCAGGGAAAACATCTTTTAAAGCAAACTCAGGGCGTGATGGCCACTGACGGTTCTTTGGCGGAATTTTTGTTGCTGCGAAAATTTTACGGTCCGGGTACCTTTTGATCAGATCTCCAAGAATCTGCTCACTTAATCCTTCGGCGTAACCCCAGGCGGTGTCAAAGAAATTGACGCCCGATTCTACCGCAAGGTTCAGTGAATCATCTGTTTCTTTACGGTCAGATCCGGTCCATCCGGCCAGGCCCCACATGCCGTAACCGATTTCACTAACTTCCCATCCGGTGCGTCCAAAACGGCGATATTGCATTTTAATAATGTTTAGTGTTTGCGTTGAAAGAAATTTAAAGCAGCTTTTTAATGTAATAAGAATACTTTTGCTGCAATTTATTATTTTTAGAAAGGCATCCGTCAGGATTTTAAGTTTAAAGTGGAATATTAGTGTTGGGGACGAAAGATGTAATGCTAATGACCGTGAGAGGAATTGCGGGGATATTGCTGATATTCAGTATTTCCGGTTGGACGAATGAAGATAAGCATTCAGATAAGATTTTAGATTATTGCAATTCTTTTCGTCAGTTACAAACTGATATCAGGGATTGTGTCATTACACCGGATTCAGCCCGGATTGCCTTTCAGAATGTTATGCGGAATATTCAGTCTGAATTCAACAGGGATTCATGTCAGGCTATTGATTCTTCTTATTTTGTTTATCCGGTCAGTAATTATCGGCCAAGGGAATCAATCGGAGGAAAAGGAAAAGGCTATCGTGCCAGAGGATTTGATCTGTTTGACATGAATGCAAAAGGGAGCCATCCTGCTCATGACCTGTTTATGCGCGACCGAGATCAGGACAATCTCGATGACCGGACATGGCTTCCGGTAAATGTGCTTGCGTTTACACCCGGTGTGGTTATTGCCACGGAAACGAACTGGCAATATGACAGCGAATTGCGCGGCGGTAACTGGATATGGATCTATGACCCCTGCCTGGATGCGCTGATCTATTATGCCCACAACAACATTATCGAAGTACAGCCGGGACAATGGGTAAATGCCGGAGACAAAATAGCAGAAATGGGCAGATCAGGTTTTAATGCGGCCCAAAAGCGTTCGCCGACACATTTACACATGATGTTTTTACAACTTGACAGCGATGCGCTGCCCCAACCTGTTGATACCTACGAATGGCTGATAAAAGCGACAATTAAGGAGTAGGAGGTTTATTATTCAGGTTTGAACAGTACGTATATTGATTTAATTAATAAAATTATTTCTGTTCCTGATAAACCATAAAAATGAACGACCGTCGATCCTTTCTCAGAAGAAGTGCAGCTATTGGCTTGGGTGCCTTTGGTACAAACAGTCTTTTTAACGAACTTCATGCAGCAGATTTTGCGGAAGCTGAAATGCGATGGAATGCAGGTAGCGAAAACAATGAAGAGTATTGGTCCGTAATTCAGGATGCTTATTCCGCCAGTAAAAGTGAAATTATTATCCTCAATAACGGGGGGGTATCCCCATCTCCAAGGGTTGTTCAGGAAGCACTTGAAAAATATAACAGGCAGGCTGCACAAGGTCCGTCCTATTACATGTGGCGTATTATGGATAAGGGCAGGGAGCCGCTCAGGCATCGGCTTGCTAAGCTGGCAGGATGTGATGCGGAAGAAATTGCTATAAACCGGAATGCCACCGAAGCACTAAATACGATTATTTTTGGCTTACCGCTGCAAAAAGGGGACGAAATTATTGGCACGATTCAGGATTATCCGAATATGATACAGGCCTGGAAACAGCGACAGATGCGAGACGGACTGGTATATAAGCAGCTGTCGTTCGATTTTCCGATTGAAAACGACGAGCAGATTGTTAAAGCATTTGCAGATGCCGTAACGCCTCGAACGAAAGTTATCCACGTTACCCACATTATCAATTGGGTGGGGCAGATCATGCCGGTGAAGAAGATCTGCCGGATGGCCCATGCAAAAGGTATAGAAGTAGTGGTTGACGGGGCGCATACATTTGGCCTGCTCGATTATACCATTCCTGACCTTGAGTGCGATTATTACGGAACCAGTCTGCATAAGTTTCTCAGTGCACCTGTAGGCAGTGGAATGATGTGGATTAAAAAAGACAAAATTGAAAAAATATGGCCGTTGCTTTGCAACAGTGTTCCTCAGGGAAAAGATATACGAAAATTTGAGACACTAGGAACCCGCAGTTTCTGTATTGAACAGGCGATTGGTGAGGCGATCAATTTTCAGGAAGGAATTGGTACCAAAAAAAAACAGGAAAGAATTCACTTCCTGAAAAAGTATTGGGCGGAGCAGGCGCAGCAGATTCCTGGTGTACGCATTCACACTTCTTTAAAACCTGAATACAGCTGTGCCATTGCCGGCGTAAGCATCGACGGAATGAAACCTGAAGAGCTGGACAGTAAGTTATTTAAAGACTATAAAATCCACACGGTTGGCATTAACTGGGAGAACATTCATGCTGTTCGTGTGACGCCGCACGTTTATACAAAATTAAGTGATCTGGACAGGTTGGTTGGAGCGTTGGAAAAAATAGCCAAAAAAGCATAGCGAAGATTTCTGGTTTTAAAACCAGAAAATCTGAATTGTAAAGCAATCTGTTTGAAAGAACAGGTTGCTTTTGCTTTGGAAACCATTCACCATTTATCTTCGTTTATGTTTTCTGGTACAATCATTTAACCATCTGAATAAATAAATCTGCCTGCGGTTTCTTAAAGCATTAAATTTGATAATTCTTCAGGCTAATAAACCAAAATTAAAAATGACACATTTACGAAAAGGTTCTTTTATCAAAAAGGCAAAGGATATCAGTATTAGTGGAGCTTTGGCTTTGGCAATTTTATCTTCGGGAATGATGATGCCGGGCTGTTCTTCAAACGAGGACGAATCTGATTACAGTTATGAAGAAACAACCTATTCAAAAGGGATCCGGTCGCATATTAAAGAAGTGAAACCCGGAGAGTTCAAGATTACAGACGAAGAAAGTGTCGGGGCGGACAAGTCGGTAGCAATTGTTACTTATCTCGACGGGCATACCGATTCTCTTAGTACTGCCGCAGCCAAAGCACTTATTGATGAAGAAATCCGTACCAACAACTCAAACGTCGGTCATCACAGCGGGTTGTCGAGTATGTTGCTCTATGGCGGGATGGGTTATATGCTTGGCCGTAACATGAACAACGGATACATCAATAATTACCGTCAGCAGGATAATAATTCACGCGGGTTTTATGCGAATAACGGTGCTTACGGAAAAGCGCAGAGTGTCGTACAGGATGTAAATGCATCCCGGTCAACGCGCGTAGTAAACAGCCGTCCTGCTGGTGGCAGAAACGGGTTCTTTGGCCGTTCTTCAGGTGGCAGAAGCGGCGGTTGATTTCTCTTATTTTCGTATTTAAATCTCAACGGCCATTCCGCAAATGGCCTTATTTTATTATACAAAATGGTTCATTTAAAATCACTACCGGAACATCCTGATAAAGCATTGCAGAAAGTCGGTTGGAACTGGATGCTGGGAACTGACACTGCTCCGTATGTGACGGGTGACGTCGTCGTTGCCAGTGAACAGGAAGCAAACCAGTATTATCAGGCTGCTACAACCCTCTATGACATGCTGGTGGAAGCAGGCCAGTATGCCATCGATCATAATATGTTCAAAGAAATGGGCATTCCGGAAAAACTGGTTGAAATAATTAAACTTTCCTGGGAAGACGACCGCCAGGTACATCTTTACGGTCGGTTTGATCTTGCAGGCGGTATAGCCGGCGATCCTGTAAAGTTTATTGAATTTAATGCGGATACGGCAACCTGTATCCCTGAAAGCGCTGTGGTTCAGTGGGCGCATTTACGGATCAATAACCTCGACGAGTCCCAGCAGTTTAATACATTGTATGAAACCCTCGTCGCTCAGTTTCTTTATATCAAAAGAGCAAATGCGGACCTGACTCCTTCAATTCTTTTTTCTACAATGAAGGACAATCCCGAGGATGATACCAATGTTTCCATTTTACGTGAAGCGGCAAATGAAGCCGGTTTCGATACCGACTTTGCTTACATTGAAGATGTAGAGTTTTCAAACGGAGAAGGTGTGTTTAAACAGGATCCTGAAAATGGCAGTTTTATCCGTTTCGACTTCTGGTTTAAACTTGTTCCCTGGGAATTTATCGGGTATGAAGAGCCTGAGCTGGCTGGCATACTGACTGAAATAGTCAGAAGCCGTAAGGCGCTGATACTTAATCCTGCTTATACTTTGTTGTTTCAATCCAAATACATTCTTAAAGTTTTGTGGGATTTATATCCATATCATCCGTTGCTTCTACAAACTGAACGTTATGTCATTCCCCATAAAAAGTCTGTAAGTAAAGTGCTTTTCGGTAGAGAAGGAGCCAATGTTTCTATTCTGGAAAGAGGAGGTGAAGTATCTGAAAAAGCAGGCGGAGAATACGAGGACCAACCGAAGATTTATCAGGAATATGTTGAGTTTCCTACTGACAGTTCAGGGAACTCCTATCAGGCAGGAGTATTTTATGCAGGAGAGCCTTGTGCGCTCGGATTCAGGCGCGGAGGCAAAATACTGGATAACACCGCCCAGTTTGTAGGGCATATTATTGAATAGATATATCAGGTTAGCACCGGTGGACTAACCTGAATGCATAATTACTTTTGCGATACCCTAATCAGAAATTTATGAAGAAGTTCTGATTAGGGTAATTCTGATTTAAATTGTAGTTGAACCAACAATTTAAGTGACTGCTATTAGTATCGGCCGGTTATTTTTCCGATTTATCTTTCATGTGTTTTTTCTTCACTTCACCGGGTGTAAACTCTCCGTTAATCCATCTTACAAAGTTCTTAGACTGAACCTGGTAAACTTGTGCTGATAAAGGTTTAAGATCTGACTTTTCAATTTCCTGCAGATAATCGGCAAGCAATCTGTTGATTTCGTCAAGATATATACTTTTGGTTTTCATTCTTTAATTGATGTTGATTATTAATTCCCTAAGTGTCTGTATCATGGTCGTGATATCTTACTGTAAGTTTAAATAATCATATTTAAAAGAAGAATTATTTGGGGTAAACCAGTTGTATATAAGGGTATAATGCAGCAAAGCAGGGGTTAGTATTTCAGAGATTTTGGTGTTCTACAAAGGAATAATACAAGCCATGAAATTAATATGACACGCATGATTTAAGTACTAATAAAAGATTGTTATTATCGAATAACTGTATTTATAAGTGTTTAAGAAGCGATACCTTTTTTGATAATTCCAGTAAATCGGTTACACCCAGCTTGTCGAAAACCCGCCTCTTGAACGTACTGACTGTATTTTCCTTAATATTAAGAATAGCTGCAATTTCTTTTGTCCATTTTCCTTCAAGAAGTAATTGCATAACCCTCATTTCCTGAGGAGAAAGGCTTGTTATCGGATTTTTTGTTTTTGAGTCTGTTGTCGAAATACTATCCAGCATGATCTGCTGAACCTTATCACTTGTATATTTACCCTGGCTGATCAATGCATTGAATGCGATGTCAAACTCATCCTGGGATGTTAGTTTGGAAAGGAAACCGTCGGCACCCGCCTGTAAATAAGGCAACGCATATACCTGTTCGTCGTAGCCTGAATGAATAAGAATCAATATAGCAGGTTGTATTTCTCTTACCATTTCCATCATCCTGATATTTTCGCTTCCCGGTACGTCGATGTCCAGAATCAGCATATCAAATTTCTCTTTTTCAAGCAAAACAAGTCCGTCAGGAAAATTGTCAGACTGAGATATACCTGCATCAGGTTGAGCGTTTAGAATTAAAATTTCAAGCCCCATTCTGATCAATGGGTGGTCTTCAATAATTAAAATATTCATATATATGGCGTGGATGAGTAAAGTGCAATTTCTGAAATGCCGGTTTTAAATAGATATGAGCATAAAAACACAATCAATTTTTGAAAAATTCCGGCTTTCATAATGGACTGCTGTGGGTTAAACTACGGGCTGTAGTTACCTTATATTGCGTAAGATAGCTAGTTATATTTTAAAAGGTAATAAAGCATCCGTTAAATGACAGATTATTTAGCCTGAATTTTACCATAGCTGATTTACTAGTCTAATCCAAGTATGTCTTAGGATAGCTGATTTAGAAATATTTCTACGGATAAGATACCGTCATGTCTATTTACCGCAAATTTTTAATACTGTAATTTTGCAGCGCACAAATGAGGTGATTATACGATCTGTAAGTGCACATCATACTATACACACAACAAATACCGGTTTTCAGGAAGCAGCATCTGCTGATAAAACAGATATGATGCAGCAATCCGTAATTTAAAGAAACGTTGAGTGAGACAAATACCCTTCTGATTTTATTGGAGGGGTTATTTTTTTTACTCTAATCCATTATCAGAATTAGTCAGGGAATTGGTATTACGGTCATCTATCTTCCCTTTAAAGATATATAAGTATCTGATAATGAGTAATTATGTAAATTTCATTAAAAATTGTATTGAGCCGGCCAGTTTATGTTTGTTCATTTATTTCAACCGTATATTTAAAAGCGGACAGCTGTTTAATCTGAATTTACTTTCTCCGGGCACAGTGTTTTCATTATTTCTTCTTATACGCAATTGCTCCGCCACAAAACAATAAGCCTTTATTGAACAAAAGTAAAAGCATCTTGCAATTAGAAATACAATGTGTTCATAATGTATGCATTAGATTCTTGTAGCAGATGACATCTTTATTATAAAGAGCGAAAAATTTTAATTGTGCCGAAAATGACCAAAATCGAATTGCATTTCGTAAGTCATTTAAAAGCCCATATTGGTGACATTGCGCCACATATAAATATTACATTTCATTATCAACTCTACGTATGCTTAAAATTTCCCAAAATCAAAAAAGTATTGGCCTTGCCGCTTCACTTTTGTGCCTTGTATTAATCATCGGTTTGCTGTATACTCTGCAGAGTGTTCTTGTTCCGCTTATGTTCTCGATACTTCTGGCTATTTCGCTATTTCCGATTGTCCGTTTTATTGAAAAATATAAAGTTAACCGGGTAACTGCATCACTGATAGCGGTTATTATCGCCATTATTCTGATTAGTACGCTGATCTGGTTTATCGTTCATCAGGTATTGATTATCGGCGCCGATGGTAATGATATACAGATACGGTTTATGCATATTTTAGATACAATCCAAAAATGGATAACCATTCGTTTTGGTATTGAGCAGGGGCAGATTTCCCAGCAGATAACAACATTCACCAACAAGGCAGTATCCAACGCCGGGGTTATTGTCGGTGCAGCTTTTGGCTCGGTAGGAAGCATACTGGCGGGAGTTGTTATCGTTCCGCTTTTTACTTTTTTCCTTTTGTATTACCGTGATTTTTTTCGCGAGTTCTTCTTTCATGCCTTTGCATCCACTTCTAAAGAACTTGTCAGCCAGGTATTAGACAAAATCTATTATGTGGTACAAAGTTATCTGGCAGGGTTGGTAACTGTGATGGGAATAGTGGCCATACTCAATACCGTCGGCCTGCTTGTGCTTGGAATTCCCTATGCATGGTTTTTTGGTATACTTGCGTCACTGTTGATGCTGCTGCCATACATAGGTATAGCAATTGGTTCAGTTCTTCCTGCATTATTTGCACTCGCTACAAAAGACAGTGCATGGTATGCGGTTGGTGTAGTGGCATGGTTTCAGGTTGTACAATTTTTAGAAGGTAACTTCCTGACGCCCAATATTGTTGGAGGGAAAGTAAGTATCAATCCCCTAATGGCACTGATCGGCCTGCTTTTAGGTGGGATGCTTTTTGGTCTGGCCGGACTGATACTGGCCATTCCTATCACCGCGGTTCTGAAAGTAGTTTTTGATGCAATCCCATCCATGAAAGCCTTTGGATTCTTAATAGGAGAGCCTGAGCAATATCACCTTAAAAGATTTTCTGGTAAAATAATTATGAAACGCTGGAAAATCAAGCAGATGGAGACAACGGCTGATGTATAAAAAAGTTAAATTGTGCTGTATAAGTTTCTGATAACCATCTGATAGCCATTCTTACAGAACGGTGCTGATAATCAAACAGGTGGATAATGAAACAATCTAAAATAAAATTAATTTCTATAAAATGACAGAAACAACGAACGTAAGAGCTTACGGTACAGAATCGGCCGAGGTCCCGTTAAATCAAATGGATATTAACCGCAGAAAGCCTACACCGCATGATGTAGAGATAGAAATTCTGTTCTGCGGCGTTTGTCACTCCGATTTGCATACGGCGAAAAGCGAATGGGGGCCTTCTATGTATCCATGTGTTCCCGGTCATGAGATTGTGGGCAGGATTGTCAGTACCGGCGGACATGTGAAAAAGTTTAAATTGGGGGACACCGTAGGCGTTGGCTGCATGGTCGACTCCTGCCGGGAGTGCCAGTACTGCCAGGAAGATCTGGAGCAGTTCTGTGAACAAGGTATGACCGGCACTTACAACGCCCCTGACAAGCATATACCCGGCTCCCCGACTTTTGGCGGTTATTCGGAAAGTATTGTGGTGAATGAAAATTACGTGTTACGTATTCCGGAAAATATGGATCTGGCCGCTGCTGCGCCATTGTTATGTGCCGGCATTACCACCTATTCGCCATTACGTCATTGGAATGTCGGCCCGGGTAAAAAAGTAGGCATTGTGGGCATTGGAGGACTGGGGCACATGGGGATCAAGATTGCCAAGGCAATGGGCGCTGAGGTCGTGGCATTTACGACCTCGGAAGCAAAATTTGCAGAAGCAAAACGTTTGGGAGCAGATGAAGTTGTTTTAACCAAAGATGAAAAGCAAATGGCTGCTTATACAGGAAAACTTCATTTTATTCTGGATGCTGTTTCTGCGCAACATGATATGAATGCCTATCTTAGTCTGCTTCGTGTAGACGGTTCTCTGGCACTCGTAGGTGCACCTGAGCTTCCGTTACCCATAGCTGCATTCAGTCTGATTATGGGCCGTAAAAGCTTTGCAGGTTCGATGATCGGTGGTATTGCCGAAACACAGGAAATGCTGGATTTCTGCGGAAAGCATAATATTGTTGCCGATATCGAAATGATTGATATACAGGAAATTAATACAGCATATGAGCGGATGCTGAAAGGCGATGTAAAATACCGCTTCGTGATAGATATAGCATCTTTAAAGAATTCAGTAAATTAAAATCATATGCTACCAATCACATCGAACAGCCGGAGATATCCTGGTTGTTCGATGTATCATAATGAACTTTTGTTGTTATAAATCGAACATAATGCCTGATCTGACAATACTAAGAGAATGTGTCATTCAGAGAAGAAACGTTTTAATATAATCCTTTTGAACCAAAGCATTCATCTTTTCGATTTTTGTTATTTCGCTCAAAAACTGAAGCTTATCCTGTGCAGGTAAAATCAGATATGCTTTTAAGATCTTTAAGGTGGTTTTTGTCATGGTCTTCATAGATTTTAATGTTGATGTAATCTTTTGATTCTTCGTAAGAAGTTACCTGATAAACTATATTAAGGTGAAAAGTCAGCGAAATTAAAACAAGCAAGAGATACCTTCTGAAAGTTAAACAATCTGTCAAGGTTATTTAAAGTTACCAGGAGCAGCACATTTGTTCCAGTATTCCATAATTACCTTTATGGTATCCAATAGTTCGTCAAAAGATGTTTGTTTAATAAAAAATCCTTGTGCTGATGTGCTGTACGCTTCAATAACTACCTTCTGATTGATGGCCGTAGAAAAAAACAGATAGGGTATACATTTAAGATTCAGTTCTGCATCCGTATGGATTTTGTTTCTCAGCTCAAGACCATTTAGCTTGGGCATATTTATATCCGACAGTATTATAAAAGGAGTAACATCTTCTGCGTTAAGGTATTCCAGCGCAGTAAGGCCATCTTCAAAATAGACTCTTTTATTGAGATAACCTAGGGCAGTAAATACTTCTTCCAGGAGAAACTGGTCATCTTCATCATCTTCGATAATAATTATTTCTCCATTTTTATTCATTATGATGCCTGTGTAGTGTTTAGGATGAAGTACAAAAATTAAGCCAAAGAAATCCGGAACAAATAGCAACAGTATATTTTGCTTTAATGTGTGTTATTGTCAAGGTAAGTAGCTGTTCAGTACAAAATCGGGCAGTTGTTTTACTGATGGCAGATAACTTTTTTGCCGAAGTGCGTGTACAGGCATTACAAATTAGTAATGATACGAATTGAAATTAATATATTGCCGGTCATGTTAGTTAATAAGGTTGAAAGCCAAAACTGATAATTTTCTGCTTTCTTTCATTTATAAATAATCAGACGTTATTATGAATACCAGTAAAGTAAAACAAATACACGATTTTGGTCAAAGCATCTGGCTTGACTTTATTGACCGTAAAATTATTTTTTCGGGTGAATTAAAAAAGCTTGTTGAAGAAGACGGTGTACGAGGTGTCACTTCCAATCCTGCTATTTTTGAAAAAGCAATCAGCAGCAGCTCTGATTATGATGCGGATATCCTGGAACTTTCCAAAAGTGACAAGACCAATGAAGAAATATTCTTTGGCCTGGCCATATCAGATATTAAACTGGCTTGTGATTTACTGAGACCTGTTTATGATGAGGAGGGTGTAGAAGGCGCAGACGGATATGTCAGCCTTGAAGTTTCTCCTTTCCTGGCTCTGGATGCAGAAGGTACTATCAAACAGGCACTTGAACTTTGGAAAGCAGTTGATAAGGAAAATGTAATGATTAAAATTCCGGGAACTGAGCCCGGATTAAAGGCAATTCAAAAAACGATCAGCGAAGGTTTAAATATCAATGTTACTTTGCTTTTTGGCCTTGATCGTTACAGAGCGGTTGCCGAAGCTTATATTTCCGGGCTTGAAGAAAGGGCTGCAGCAGGGATGCCGATTGACAAAATTTCTTCGGTAGCCAGCTTCTTTCTAAGCCGTATTGATGTTTTGGTTGATCCGCTTCTGGATGAAAAAGGACTTGGTGATCTGAAAGGTGAAGTTGCCATTGCTTCAGCCAAAAAAGCATACGAAATATATAAGGAAGTTTTCAGTACTGAACGCTGGAAAAAACTTGCTGATCTTGGTGCAGTTCCACAGCGTTTGCTTTGGGCAAGTACCAGCAGTAAAAATCCTGCTTTCAAAGATACGAAATATGTAGAAGCGCTAATCGGCCCGAACACAGTAGACACGATTCCGTTAGATACGCTGGAAGCATACCGTGACCATGGCGATCCGGCAAGCAGGCTGGAAGATGATCTTGAAACAGCAACACAGATTCTGGAGAAGATAAAAGCCGCCGGCATTGATATTGACAGCATCACAAAACAGCTTGAAGAAGAAGGAATTGATAAATTCAACAAGCCTTTTGAAAAATTACTGAATGCAATTGAAGAGCAGGCAAAAAAACAGAATTAAACAGATTCCGATATTTGGATTGAAAATATAACCGGCTTATGCGGTTTTCTCAGGCGTGATATACATCCCATGTACATCACGCCTGAAATTTTAAAGTCCTGCATGTTACATATATATGCCAGCTCAGTGTTTGTGAACCGCGGAATCCGGCTTGTTTGTAATAATAAATTGCCTGATTTCACCTCTTTCCCATGCATTGGCTCCCGACTCGATTTTCGGTAAAGGAATATCCCTGCGGTTCTCTTTTTTCTTTTGTGTAGATACATTGAAGCGACTATCCCGATCACTCAATAACTTAGGATTGAGCTGCCCCTCTTTTGTAAAACCCATCATAATCATGGGCGATCCGACGGGTAAATCTCTTTCCTGATCCGTATGCCAGGTATGGATTGTTTTTCCATAAGTAGAAATCAACTTTTCCATTAGTTCGTGCTCCGCTGCTTCCGGAATTCCTGGTGCAATAAGTGATCCGGAGCTCACTTCGTAGTGGTGGCTATGCCAGAGTTTTTTTTCCTCCCCGGATAACTTTGCAAACATTGGTGCAGTAATAATGTATTCGATTCCCATTATTTTGGCATCTTTCTCATTCCCGTCAAAAATGATCGCCTGGTAAAGATCGTCATTGATCTGATTTACATAGTGATGCGCTTCCATTTGCGCATTGATATTGCCATTATAAAAATGAAACCCGTCCAGATAGGCATTAAATCCTTTTAACGGCGTTTTATCCTGCATCAGATCGGCTCCGATATTCAGTGTTTTATCTTTTGCAGATTTTTCGTCACCCGGGGCATCTACATTTGAGGATGTATTTTTGCCGCCGCAGCTGCTGAGTATAAGTATGCAGATGCTAGCCAGATATGAAAGTGTTTTTAACATAACTAATTGATTGCTAAGTAAATTAAATATCGGTTTAACTAAAAAACGTTAACAAATAATTTATTTAAAACGGTATGCTAATTTCGACTGATCTTAATCATCATTCGTCAGCCCCAGTAATCCCTGGGTAAGTCTTTTCCACTGAATTTTTGAAAAAATCATAATGGCGGTGGTACCAACGATGCTGTTACGGATCTGGTCCAGCGTTGATTCAGTATCCGTATTTGGTTTTACATTTTTGTCATATATGGCTGCGGTCACTTTGTTGTTTTCCCTGGTCAGGCTAAAAGTACTGGTGGATTCGCTACCGTAAAAGTGCGAAACAGCTTCATTCTGCGTATCAGGGCTGGAGCAGGGGCGGACTACAACTGAGATGTTTTCCGTATCCGGCTGCGAATGCTGGGTAAGCTCCTCAACATACACCCAGTCAAATCCATCGCCATCATTTGTACCCGGGCCCGGAATATCAATTTTAAACAGGTTTCCCTTCTCAACGGCACCGCTTAAAGGCTGACCCTGCTGATCAGTTAGCTGGAAGTTTGCAAAAAAACTTCCCGTAAGTTCCTGCCAGCGGTTTACATTTAGCAATCGCTGTTTTGCTTCCTGAAATGCGGTTTTTGCACGATCTGCATCCGGCAGTTCTATAACATTCTCTGCCTTTATATCTGCTCCGTTGCTTTGGGACGAGCATGTATTTTCATTAGGATTATCCATAATTTGTGAAGGTTGGTTTGCGTTGGGTGCATTTATAAAAGTCATACCAACGGTTAAAAAACATACACGCGGAAACCTGGGCTCCACAGTGTATTCAGCTGGTTATTTTTGAAGCCAACTGCTTCTGCCAGTAAATAATTAGTGGCGGAAATATCAGTTCAAAGGCTGCAAAGATCAGCAGTGGAAAAGCAGGTACACCCAGGTCATAAATAGAAATCAGCCGGCCAATGCCACCCATGAAAATGGCGAAGCAAATAATTCTGCACGCAAAAGTTTCTTTTTCGATAACAGGAAGAATAAAATAAAACGATAAAGCTACTGCAATGCACATCGCATTCAGAAAGCGCAGGTTACTGTCCAGGAATAAGTTTACCGGCAGCTCCTCAAAGAACAGCGGATTAAAAATTCCCGATAACCCGATTAGCCCGGATAGAAGCGGAGCCAGTGCCAGTATGCCGATCACATATTGCAGCGTTTTTTTACTAATCATTTTATGAAAGATGGATGAATAGTCTGTTTTCAAAACCGAACTGCCTGACTAAAACCATTCCATAATCCGGAAGCCAAAATATAAGGGAGCCAAAGAAATAATTTTGACTCCCTTAGCCGGACAGGTTTTTTTGATTATGGTTAATCCGGATTAATTTTCAAGATATTGTGCGAGCGGGATGGCTGTACTTTTGGCTTCTGTTTCTAAAAAAGAGACAACGCCGGTTTCTACATCATAAATTCCGCCCATAATTTTGATATTGCCTTCCTTCTCAAGCCGGGCGATAATAGGGCTTTCGAGCCGGATGCGTTCCATGGTATGGATAACATTTAATTTCGTTACGTTTTTGACAAACTCCGGATTGGTTGCATCACGGTTCGCAACTGTATCAGTTTCCTTTTGTATGGCCGGCTGTATCTTTTCTAAAAGTGAAGTCAAATGTCCGATTTGTACCTGGTCGCATGCGCCCATAACAGCGCCGCACCGTGTATGGCCCAACACCAGTATCAGTTTTGTACCTATTACTTTGCTAGCATATTCCATACTTCCCAGGATGTCTTCATTAAGTACATTCCCGGCAATGCGGATACTGAAAATATCACCCAGTCCCTGGTCAAAAATCAGTTCTGCGGAAGTTCGTGAATCCATACAGCTTAATATAGTTGCAAATGGGCTTTGTCCAGCAGCCGTTTCATTAACCTGTTCCAGCAGGTTGCGGTTGGTTTTCAGGTTTTTGATAAACCGCTCATTTCCTTCTTTCAGAATCTGCAATGCAATTTGCGGCGTTATGTTGTTTCTGAAATCTTTTGAATGCGTATGCATGGCTAAAATTGTTTAATTATTTAAGATAAAAACCGGTTGGAGCAGCAGGTTGCGGGATCTGCTGTCCGCCAATTAACTGTTTAAGGTTAATTTCTATGGTCGTGGCTATGGCCGTCATGGCCGTATCCGTGGGCTTGTTACTGAACGGATCCTGCAAAAGCGTAGCCGTGCGTTCCAGAAGAAAGAAAAGCGCAGCAACGATCAGTAACAACGGTATTTCAAAATGACTTTCCAGCGTCCTAAGGGAAATGGAAAGCAAAACGATAAAGAGATAAATGATCATGCGTAAAAAAATACGGTAGGTCACAGGAAAAACCGTGCCTTTGATACGTTCCGCCATACCCATTGAGTTGGTAAGATTTACCAGAGTAGTGTTCAGCTGAACGTGACTGTACAGATCTACCTGATCTTTTCTTTTTAAATCGGCTATATCCTTTGCTGTGAGCTGAAGTAGGCCAAGCGGTTTGTTGTTGTGTGCTTCAAGCGCATGAAGATCCTGTTTATCAACATATTGATCTAATCTTTCCATTGGATTAAGTTCTCTTAGGGTTTGTCCAAGGCAATAGCACCAGCCGATATGTCTGAGGGCAATGCGTTTGATTATTTCCTGATTGCCTTCCTTTAAAAAAGATTGCAGCTGCATTACAAGGTTTCGCGAGTCGTTCACAATACTTCCCCAGATCTTGCGTGCTTCCCACCAGCGGTCATAGGATTGGCTCAGTTTGAATGACAATATCACCGAAATCGCAGTACCCAAAAATGTAGGAATGGCAAGCGGAATCTCAGGGATTACTTCTGTGAAAGTGGTCTTAATGAAATATACCGCCAGTCCGATAAGCAGTACATAGATCAATTCGTATTTTACTTTATTGAAAATGTAGCCGAATGGTATTGGTTTGTTCAGTAGCATAGCCAGTCAGGTTTTGTGTCTAACCTATGTTATCAGCAGCACCTTTTTAAACAGTGTACCAGATTTCAAAATCCTGAAAAATTGACAGAATTTAAAAACAGACAATCACAAAAAAATGGTCAGCATTTCAGTATAAAATGAAAAATTGACAGAAAAAAGCTGACTCGAATCCTGATTTGTTTACAGGCATGCGGTTTGATTATATGTCTTGTAAATGCGCAAGCATTGTCTTGTAAATGCGCAAGCATTGTCTTGTAGTTTAATGTTTAACTTAATAAAAAGATAAAGTCATGTCACTCATCAAAAAGAACCGGAATTCATTTAATGCGATCCCAGCTCTGTTCGACGATTTTCTTGGCCGCGAACTTTTTAACTGGGGCAACACAAATTACTCGTCAACGCAGACAACCATTCCGATGGTTAACGTGAAAGAATCAACAGAGAACTTCGAAGTTGAAGTGGCTGCACCGGGAATGGATAAAAAGGATTTCAGGATACAGCTGGACAATAATCTGCTGACTATTTCTTCACATAAGGAAAACAATGAAGAAAGTACGCAGGATGGTTACAGTCGCAGGGAGTTCAGCTACCAGTCGTTTCAAAGGAGCTTTATGCTGCCGAAGGATGTGGTAGATCAGGACGGAATTATGGCGACTTATGAAAACGGACTGTTGCATCTGACAATCCCTAAAAAAGAAGAGGCCCGTGAAAAAGGCCCGCGTCTAATCGAAGTTGCTTAAAAAACGGGGGCTTGCTTTTAAGCAAGCCCCCGTTTTTTAACGATACCTAACTTTATTTTAATTTTCAACGGGGCATTTTAAAACCATTACCGACCGGCCGGGCACGTTTAAATTTTGTCCTGCCTTTAATTCTTCTTCTTTT
>Ga0265797_10000843_pt1 | contig 55866 bp, 59 predicted proteins | sample P2T30metagenome_FD_192433 | JGI IMG/M metagenome (GOLD analysis project Ga0265797, IMG submission 192433) | Plant litter microbial communities from East Loma Ridge, Irvine, California - P2 T30 | ecosystem: Environmental > Terrestrial > Plant litter > Unclassified | place: USA: California...
GATGTGATTGAAGGGTTAGGGTTGGTGTTGTGATTCCTTGCCATCTGGACTCCCTCGAATACAGTTCTGTCTCGTCGAGTCAGTGTGCCATTGTGATAGATAGGCTTAGTGGTTAGTAGTCGGATTGCAGAGGTATGGAAACAGTAGATATGGTGATTATGCGAGAGGTGGTGCCGGGCCCGACCACTCGACCACCACAGCTTTGCTGGCCAGTACATGGAACGAACACGAACGTCCCGTGACAACTAGTTCGATCGTTACCTATCGAAGGCAACGGAAGAGAAGGACTAAGGATCGAACAGATACAAATGGCAAATTAACACGTATACTCTGTTGCGGATTTCTTCCGGTTGATTACCCTTTCCATCGAGATCAGGTTGTCGCTCAAGTAAGCTCGGAGACTTCGACTCGGTTAGATGCCGCCAAGCAGGCTATGAAGCGACAGATGTAACGTAACAGAGTGGATTCCTGTCGACTGCATGCGTGAAGAGTGCAATTGAAGTTGTTTCGGCGGGATGGTTCGTTCTGGCGAGGGCTCAAAGGAGCTACATCGGCTACACAGCGGGTACTTGAAGGGAAACGACTCGAAGAGCGAAGTCAAATTGGGGTGGGAGAGAGAATCCTGCTGGTCTTGTGGCCCGGCGGTGCCAAAGGGCCCAAGTTTGCCGGCGCCCGTGTAAAACCTCGCTCCCACCGCAATCCCCCAAGGTCTTCTCTTGTACACTCACATACACTTTGCCATCTACTACGACAAAACTACCTATACCAATCTCTCTGCTATTCTCGAGACTGCCGCAATCGAATTGTTGCTACTGTCATACAATCATTCGACCAAGACCGTCTCCGTTATAACCATCGCATTTCACAGCTCATACCATGGCTGAGCAAGTCGAGAGCAAGACTGCCATTATGCTCGACCAGGCGCAGGTCGATGCTGCAGAGGCTGCCGCCGATGCGCAAGAGAACGGCGAGAATGGCGAGCACATTGGCCGCCGGCCTTCGTCTTCCGGTCGTGATTCCAAGAGATACCGTAAGTCTTTCCCTGTCTGCCTGCCTTTGTCTTTTTTTCCCCATCTGCCCCTCCACGGCCGAACGCGGCTACCTGCATTCACTACTGTGTGCATCATTCACAGCGCATTCTGTCCGCCTGCCTTCACCACCACCAGCCTCTCTCTCTCTCTCTCTCTCTTCCTTCCATTCTTCCTGCTGCGCAACCAGCTCGGATGCAATAATACACTCCACTCCAACCAAACACAACACATGAGGCAACCGACTCCTCGCGCAGTCACCTTTCAACAAGGTCTTTGCAATGGCTGACCAGGCGTCCTCCGCTACTACAGGCACTCAGACACAGTCTCTCCCACCACCCACCCTCCCACAGCTCGTCTCCGAGCAGCACGTACCCATCGCATCCAACGACAAGGATACCAAGCGCCTGATCGTCGTCCTCTCCAATGCCAGTCTCGAGACCTACAAGGCCGCGCACGGCGGCCGCAATGGCATGAAGGACGACAAGTACTCGCTGCTCAACAGCGACGAGCACATCGGCGTCATGCGCAAGATGAATCGCGACATTTCCGACGCGCGCCCTGACATCACCCACCAGTGTCTCCTGACCCTGCTGGACTCGCCCATCAACAAGGCCGGCAGACTACAAATCTACATCCACACCGCAAAGGGCGTCCTCATCGAGGTCTCGCCGACCGTGCGCATTCCGCGTACCTTCAAGCGCTTCGCTGGTCTGATGGTCCAGCTCCTGCACAAACTGTCCATCCGCTCCACCACCTCGCAAGAGAAGCTCCTCAAAGTCATCAAGAACCCCATTACCGACCACCTACCCCCGAACTGCCGCAAGGTTACCCTTTCCTTCGACGCTCCCGTTGTGCGAGTCCGCGACTACGTGGCGGACCTCGGCCCCAAGGAGAGCATCTGCGTCTTTGTCGGAGCCATGGCCAAGGGAAACGACAACTTCGCCGACCAGTACAAGGACGACTCGATCTCGATCAGCAACTTCTCGCTCAGTGCCAGTGTGGCTTGCAGCAAGTTCTGCCACGCGGCCGAGGACATCTGGGACGTCATCTAGACGATGATGTTGTGTCTTCTTATTCACGAGCAATGAAAAATGGAGTATCGATCTACTAGGGATTGTTGTTGCCAGGTGTCTGTTTTGTTTTTGGGTTGGCTCGAGTGTGTTGACATTTGAAGCGGAGCTAGGAAGGAAAGTATTGTTGGGCGTGGGATCAAAACCAAGCAAGAAAACCATTGTATCATCATCAGAACCGCCAGTAACGAAAGAAAAAAAAGTCCAATCATCAAATGTGCACCACAAGAATCTCCCCTTCAAACAACCACCCTCACTGCGCCTCCGGCTCAGACTGCGCATCCGTGGTATGCCTCCGCTCCGGCTCGACGCCTTTGATCTTCTCGAGAAAGCCCGCGCGGCGAATACAGTACCTAATTGTAGGGCCGCGAGGTTAGCATGTGCATAAGTAGTAGGCAGCCTATCTAGTCAGCATCCCGGTCGGGCCAAACCCGTCCCCTGCCGACTCATTGACCGCAAATCCACCGGTTGGCGGTAGATCTACCATGCATCCGAGTATGTAGGTAGGGTAGGGTGAGAGGTAGGTTAGGTTAGGTTTTCTCTTCCTCTTCCTACTCCCTCCGACCCGGCCCGATCGTCACGGAATTGTGAGCCCTTGGTCTCGTCCGAGCAGCAACATAGGTAGTTGAGTCGGCAATGCGAGATCTCATCGGCAAAGCTAGACGATATGCATACTGTGGTTAAAGATTCGAACGAAAAAAACCAAAAACTCACTGCTCAACGGTAGGCTTCCAGTCCTCAAAGTCATCGAGCGTGCCAGCCGCCACTCCGACTATGTCTTGCCACAGCGGCGTGAAAGCGAAGATGTTGCTGCCGCACTCGCCGCAGAAGTTGCGGGTTAGGGGCGTGCCGGAATCGGTGGCCGAGTCGCTGTATGTTTTGAGGTGTGAAGCGCCGTGGGTTATTGTGAAGCCCTGGGGTTTTTCTCGTCTTGGTTCAGTCATCAAAGTCACCTACTTGTGTGATGGTTGGGAGTCGGGGGTTGGGGGGTTTGAAAAGTGGAAGTTCAAGGCGCGAGTCATCTCATCTCATCTTGTTGGGCTGTATTTGGGCTGACTCTCTTCAGGTGCTTTTTGTTTTTGCTTCTCTACGTGTTCTGGAAGAATGTTTGTTCTCGTCGTTTTACTCACCTCTTTAGGGCAGATGGCAGCGGTAAAGGCCACGCTGCCCGTCCACTTCCGACATGGGATGCAGTGGCAAAAGGTATCGTAGACTGAGTCGCCGACCTGACGGTATTTGATGCGGCCGCACAGGCATGCGCCTGTACGTTCACGTGGTGGTGGTGCTGGGTCGGTCATGGTTGATCGCGGGTTGTGAAGATGTTAACCGATCTGACGATGGAATGGCGGTGCACGAGCTCGGTACGCAGTGTGATCTTCTACTGGGATCGGGTTTGTGGTGACTGACAACGGCGATGAGTGTAGGTACATGTATAGAACAGATACTGCTATCCTTGACGATTTACCGGCAGTAGCAAGCAGTAGCCGCGGTTACTCTATCTCGGAGTTGTCGAGCTACGGCACGTCTGTCTGGGTTTATGACACGGTGCACGATGGCGTAGTTAGTTCCTGATTGTTTTGACTAGATGACAGGGTTTGGAAGGGGTTTCCCGTGGATAGCCTGAAGTGTGTGGATCGTCTCAAATCCGCTGGAGGTCCAGACGTCGGTGAGGAATAGGATGGCTGGGTGGTGGGAAGCTCGCGACACTCTTGACCGACTTTTTTGGCCATCGGTCTTTTGTGCGACATCAACATCGATACACCACAACATCTATACCACGAGTGACGCAATTTGCACTGTACTGCCAACGCATTACATGTATACACTGACGACACGTGATAGTTACTCTGCAATCGCATCGTCGACAGCAGCAGCCTCATCATCATCATCATCATCGTCGTCAGTATCTACGATACTACTGACTGTGCCTATATGTACGACGGGCTACTACTGCAACTACTGCAGCTCAATATCAACCTCCACCAACGCATATTCTCCACCCGCCTAGCCAGCCAACCCACTCCGGCTGGATGCACGGCGAAAAAAAGAACACGCCGACTGGACTGGACTGGCAGGTCTGGCATTATTCGTGCCGCGCCGGCCACTGACAGCAACGCGTTCTGGCTCTAGTGTCGGCGCGTCGCATAAGACTTCAACGTGGCATGCGGTGTATGCTCGCCTGACAAACTCATCTCCAGAGATGGCCTGAATGCGCACTCGTTCCTAGCCAGTAGGCGCCGCTCCCGCCCAGCTACTCGTGACTCTAGAAGTAGGCCTTGGCCATGGCCGTTGGCACTCTGCCGGCTCGTCTCCCATCGGTGGGGCTCTGTCGGCGTGGACAGACCGTCTAACCACGCAAGTCCACCACTATGCTGCAAACGTCCTTGGAGCCTCTCTCTCCCGCCATCTCTCACCAGACGCCTCACCGTTAAGGCGTCTTCGCGGCTGCCGTGCATATCTCGCCAGTGACTTGTCCCCCGATGATGGGTCGGCACCCTGTGGGGAGGTACGAGGTAGGTGGATGTCTCTGATGACCTTCAATACCTCATCTGCTTCTGCATCTGCTGCTGCTGTTACACTGCTTGCCATCTCCCGGACCTCACTCATTCAGAGACTTCTCTGCCACCTTCCATCGAACCTCTTCCAACATCCCCGTGCTACCTTCGGGACGCATATCACCACATCCAACACACGCATTCCGTCTCCACTATTCTTCAAGCATCTCTTCGTCTTACCCTTGCTGAACTCAATCGCAAACTGCCTTTGCGGTTGCAATGCCTGTCTCCCACCTCGGACTTACAGTATCTCACATCCCCTCGGCCTCTTCATTCTACCTGTCCGCGCTCCAGCCTCTTGGATATCGCTACATCGGTTCGCAAGGCGACTCAATTGGCTTGGGTATCACAGACGCCGACTTCTTCCTCACTCAGGGACCTCGGAGGTGATACCGATCTCCCGTGCTCACCTTACCCAACGCAGATACTAACTTTGAACAGTACATACATCGCGCCAACACACATAGCATTCGCTGCAGACGATCGGACACAGGTACGCAACTGTTACACGAGCGCTCTCTCGGCTGGAGGCAGGGCAAGTGGAGCCCCGAGTTATCGCAACAACGAATGCAGCTGCTTCAATGCCGCTGTCGAAGATCTGGATGGTAACACGATCGAATTCATCTTCCGTGAGAATGGCCCTTGCGACGAATCACCCTCCCACGCGGACGAGGAACACAGTCGTGTCTTGACATGGCAAGATGGTGTCTCTCGCGAAGCCGCAAATGCCTCTCCTCAGGACGATGCTGTATCTGTGGCATCCAAAAAGTCAAAGGCAACTACAGCTGTTGATATTGCGCCATCTGCCAAGGCACCTTCAATAGCAGATGGTGAAGCCCCGACAGTGGCAGCATCAGCGCCAGCGAGCGGTGGTGTGGGATCCTTCATGTCTGCACTGTCCAATGGCATCACCCCGAAAGCAATGCTGGGTGGTGTCATTGGCGCTGTCGCAACCGGTGCAGTGGCCTATGCATTCTACCAAGCCGAACAGGATAGTGCAAGAGCAGAGGCCGCCCACGAGGCGCGAATGGCAGCCTACGAACGTGGCCGAGCGCCCAATACCAGAGAGCCTGCTTACGCTCCTACGATGAAGCGTTCGCTCTCTGCGGCGCCTGCTCGCACAGCCTATGTTCATCGTAACTTCAGCACCACAGAGTCCATTGCTCCGCCGCCACGCCAACACCGCAACTTCAGCGTCACCGAGTCTCGCGTCACCCCCCGTCCTCCTCCCACCAAAGTACCGACACAGGCGCCTACAGCCATGAAAGCCATCGAAGCCCGCGCTTTCGACCACGACAGTGAGATCCAGACTATGATGACTAAACACACTTCTCGACGACCAGAAAACGACGATGAGATCCAGACAGTGTTGAGCAAGCACACTTCCAGACGTCCAGAGAACGACGACGACGTGACGGTCATGAGTAAGCAAACCTCCAGACGTCCGGGCCACTACCTCCTAAACGAACAACGCGCTGTAGACGCCGCCGAGAGCGAATTTAATCGCGCAGTGAACAAGCAAGGTAGCCACCGGCCACAGGAACTCCGCGGAATTGACGCCGATAGCGAAATCCAAGCCGCCGTCAGCAGAAGTACCACTCGCCGACCGCAGGCCTCGCGCAGCCAGACCTTCGACGCTTTCGCTTATGCCCCGGCTTCCTCCGCCAGCCGTTCTACCAGAGGTCTTCCCCAGCGCTCGGCCACTCTGGCTGATGAGCCTGCGGCTCGCAGCCCTCAACTGTATCTCGAGGGCCCCAAGGATGTTGTTCCGTCTTCCAACTCGTTGCGCGGCGGTCGCGATGGTGAGTCTGCTGCGGGCCGTAGTAGGGCTGATGGTGGTGCTAGTGCTGTCTCGAGGAGGAGTGAGAGGCGCGAGATCATGGATGGTGAGGCGGACAAGAGGTCGGAGGTCAGTCAGCCGAGTACGGTTAGGCTGCTGAAGAGTTCAGCTTCGAGGGCAGAGGGCTCAAGGTATGAGGGCTCAAGACATGAAGGATCAAGGCACGAAGGATCCAGACACGAAGGATCAAATCATGGCTCGAAGCATGAGGGATCACGACACGATGGAGTCTCCCGCAGTGGCTCAACGCGAGACCCCGACGCACTGTCTGACGCCAGCACGATCAAGGCTTCCCGCCGTGATAGTGCAGCCCAGTTCCCATCCCCAGGTTCCAAGGCGAATTCCAAGGTGTCTAGGATGTCCGCGACCGAATACCGCCTTCCGGACTCTCCAGTCCCCTCCTACTATTACCCACCAACGGAACCATCAAAACCCGCCACCCGAGCACAGTCCCAAGTATCTGCCATGAGGGTGCCCATACCAGCATCGCGAGCACCATCGCATGCCTCCGCTGCTCACCCTCCTGTTGGATCCCCGAGGCGTGGTTCCCAGGTATCCGCTGCCTATCCTCCTTCTGCAAGTGGCAGGCGAGCTTCTCACCACTCCGGATCTGCCGCCGGCATACCTCTTCCCAGCTCACTAGCTTCTGGAAGGGCCTACGAAGATGTCGAAGACAGTGATGGCATGGCAGACACCAAGACAGTCATGCCAGACGATAGCATCAGCTGCATCGACCTCAGCCGGCCCAAGGCTCCGCGCAGTGACCACAGTAAGCACTCGGAGCGAAGTCATCGCAGTCACCGCACCCATCACTCCAGCCGATCGAAACACAGCCACCGCCACGAAAGTGAAAAGACTCTCGAGCCAATGGACACTCAGACCGTCGTCCCAGATGATAGTATCAGCTCGGTAGGCTACAAAACAGCCCGCAGCGAGATGAGCCACCGCTCAGAACGCGAGCACAAGAGCGAGCACAAGAGCCACCACGGCAGCAGCAGCCGTGTCTCGAAGCACAGCAAATCGCACGACCACGAACACGATAAGGAGAAGGAACAGGATTCAGTCCCTCTCGATGCTCGCACTGTACTCCCCGAAGACAGCATCAGCTCTGTCGGCGCCCCAGCTCGCAGCGAACACAGCCATCGCTCGGAACGAGAACACAAAAGCCACCACGGCAGCAGCAGTCGCGTCTCCAGACACAGCAGATCCCATGACAAGCCTAAAGAAGAAGAAAGCAAAATCCCGCTCGACGCCCAAACCGTTCTCCCAGAAGACAGCATCAGCTCTGTCGGTGCACCGGCTCGCAGCGAGCACAGTCATCGCGGCGACGACGACAGGAAAAGCCATCACAGCAGCCGCTCGAAACACAGCAGCAAGTCTCACCACCGCGATGACAAGGACAAGAAGGACCGCACGCCTTCTGAGACCGGCAAGAGCGATGTTACCGTCAAGCCGGTTAAGAGCATCTTCAGCGCTATGACCTTGCCGGGTAGGCTGAGGGGAGGGGATGGCAAAGATGAGAATAAGAAGAAGAAGAGGAGTGTGGCCAGTTTCGCTTGATCGCTTTGTATTATCTTAGTATCTATCTTTCTACAGACGAAGACTCTTTTTGGATGGTCCTGATCCTACCAAGCTTATGGAAGTGCTTCTCTTCCTTTCAATTTCTTTTGCATGTCTTTTCCTTTCTCCTTCCTTTTTCTTTCACTTTCTGGAAAATGTCGAGCCGACTAGTAACACGCGCGTGCTATGGCCGAGAAGAACTTGCGTCGATTGCGTACTGCTAAGTAGTCTAGGACTCAGCAACAGAAAACCGGTGCGTTGACAGAATTGAGGTGTATACTCGATCACTCGTTCATTCAGGCACGAATCGTGTGTCTACTTGCTCACAGGACATGTGAAGATACTACCACCACTACACCACAACCTACACAAGACTTGCACGTCATCCCAACCCACCACCACCACGACCACACCACTACCAACCAAAAGCCGAGGCCCCAAAGCCATCTTCACCAAGCTACCGCCACACCCGCAACCCGCAACCCGCATACCTCCCCTCCCTCCCCCTCCAAATGAGCCACAAGCCTAAAGAATACAACGATAAAGAGCAAACCTCCCCTCCACCCCTCACCCTCCAAGCCCCACGGGAGAGGCGCAGGCAAAAGCAGTCGTGAAGGAACTCGCACGCAAGCAGGCAGTCAGGCAGGGTCTTTTCTCGAAATAGCCAACCACCGGAGGCCTTCAGACCAGGAAAAGACGTACCGTACCGTACCGACGAGGAAAGGATCGGCGCCGTATTACTGTATCTGTCGCCTGCACGCCGGTATAGTGCCGTACTGTAGTCCCTTGGTCAGTACATAGTTAGCGACTAGTCCCGCATGGGCTGACGTTGACAGCTCTGACGAATGCGCGGTACGGATGGCCGGTATCGAAGTCTATTTCCTCTTTTTGTCCAGATGGGATGTGGTATGCGTTATGTCAGCGGCGGTTTGGTTTACTTGGGAGGGGAGGTGGAAGGAATGGGGTCTGCGAGTGTGGCTTGGCGGGAGTTGCGTTTGGTGGTAGAGGGTTAGTATGTATATCGTATGGATCGAGGCGAAGAAGAAGAAGGGTGCAGAAGTGTGAACGGGTGTGGAGAGGGTTGTCGTCTTTCCAGCCCTTTTCCATCATTGCGGCATTTCGTTGTGGTTATCTTGCAAGATGGATGGATGATCGGACTGACTATCAACCGGGGTTGGTTCTTTTGATTGTGCTACTTGATGTTAAAACGGGACGACCAAGATCTCTTGTCCATTAGCGAAGATCGTCAGTACCGCGTATCCTGCATTTGCATGTACATGATCGAAAGCTGCACAGAAGCGAGGAAGGAAAAGCATAAAGCCATTTTCACCCACGATGCCTCCTCTTCTCTTGGTGTGTGTGTGCTACGGTAGCAGTGCCAGTACTGCCAGTAACAACCCTTACCGGCGCCAAGTTGATAGCAGACCAGGATACAAGACTATCTGTCCTTCCGCATATGGGAGCCAGGCAGGTAACCTCGTATCGCACCCCACAAGTACTCAAGAAAAGCATACCCGTATCAAAGTCAAGAAAAGTCAAAAGCATCGCATCGGAGTTTCGAGAGGGGGAGGTCCGGCCTTGTACTTTTGGCCAAAAGCGGCCAAGCACCTTCTCTTTCCGTCCTTGACAGCTGTGAGGCGAAGCGAAAGCCGGAAGATCTCTGAGGATCTTTCTCGCTTGGCTTGCTGGGAGGGTTTGGTTGACAATTTATTAATATTGATGGTTTTGGGATTTTATGGGATCCACTTTGCTGCTTAACTTGAGAACTATAGAAGTGAAGGGCGATGGAACTTAGTCCTTTTGTTTTGGACTTGGCGTGGCGTGGCTGCGGCTATGGCTGGCTGGGTGTTATGGTAGCGATGATGATGAGGCGGCGGGAGTGGTACTGTAGCTGTTTGTAGCGGCAGGTTCGTGATGATGTACTTTCTATTTTCTCTGGTCAAGGGACTAGGGTTGCAGATAGATGGAAGTGTGAGGTGATGCAATTGTTGCACATCGTATCGAGAGAACACGATACTACACTACCACTAGAGTCGCGTGGAGGCGAACAACTTCGCAAAATCGTTTCGAGCACTACTTTTTTCTTTTTTTCTTTGAATAAGGTCGTTAGACTTTGGTTGCGAGGTGTTCTGAAATGAGAGTGAATTTAACGAGGTGTAATAGAAGATGCGATGAGACTGTTGAGTGTCAGTGGTGACAAGGGAGCGATGAATGTGTGCAAATGATGGAATGACAATCACAGTCGAAGGCATATGAGAGTATTAGAAGAAGATTGATGTGTAAAACGATTTCTGCAACTCCAGGACTCTCAAACCACTCTCTATCGGGGCCAACCGAAGTAGAGAGCAAGCTTGAGAAACCAAAAGCTACAAAGTTATGTGAGTGTATATCAATCTAAGGAAGGTTTTCCTAGTCCAATAGAAGCTCTTCAAAAGAAGAGGGAAGAAAAAAATGCAAGCAAAAAAACACCAGGTACAAAAGTGATCATGATGATGATAATGTCCTTCCCGAAGGAAAAGATGTCGATAAAGCAAAAAGTCGCCCCAAAATTAATGCCCGCCGCTCGCGATGTCTATTTCCAAGATTCGGGTTCAGTATGAAACCCGCGCTCAAAATCATTGAAGCAGTGACAGAAAGGAAAGTTGGTTTGCGTTGTGGTGTTGTAGCTAGTGTGTTCAGCCTTGGTTTGGAAAGAGAGTGTGTTGATTGATGTTGGCAGACTCAGACAGCGAGGTGAGCACCAAGTCGCCGGCCAAGGAGATGTCGATGTTGTCGTCGATGCCGGGTCTACCGTGTTTGCTTTAGGAAGATCGTCCAGAGTCCATAGTCAGCCTCAGCCCAAGGTGGCTATGTCGACTGGAGACCGCAAGTGTGATGAGAAGGTGGCGGGTGAACACTGCAGGTCAGAGGCAATTTATGCCTTCCAGTCAACGGCCTCACGGATGAGGTTGCCGAGGTCCTGGGCGTGAGGTGCGTGCATCATGTTGAAGTGGTGTCCTCCCATGACACCGAAGCGCATGTTCTCCTTGCCGCAAAGCTGAGCCCAGCCATTGTCGCTGAAGTCGGTGCGGTGGTTGAGCAACCAGGTCATAGGGGCGGGGTCCTCCTCCTCAGCGGGCGGGGGGCGAGGGTCACCGGCGTTACCTGCAACACCTTCGCGGCACCAGACAGCGTAAGTCGGGATGGGCTTCAGGGACGGTTGAGGCTCATAGGCGGAGAGAGAGGCGATGGCAGCAGAGAAGTGAGGAAGGAGCCACTTGGGTGTCTTGCTGGGGTCGCCAGTACCAAGGAGACCGATCTCGTTGAAGAAGACGTGGAGGCGGGCAGGGAGAGGTGCAAGGTTGACAGGGCAGGGCGAGTCAAGAAGCATGAGCTTCTCGACCTCCTCTCCGTTGGCGAGCAGGCACTGTGCGACGGCGTAGGCGATAACACCACCTGCGGACCAGCCAGCAACGATGTAGGGTCCAACAGGTTGGCGACGCTTCATCTCAGCGAGGTAGATCTGGGCGGCAACCTCAATACCGCAAGTCCAGTCCTCGGGCTTCTTCATGAAGGGGCAGTTGAGTCCAAAGGCACACACATCCTTTCCAAGGTTGGGGATGTCGACGTAGCTAGTGGCGGAGCCGGAGCCATCAGGCAGAAAGAAGATCTTCTTGGCAGCAGTCTTAGCAGAGCCCTGGAGGAGAACAGACGTGGCGGGAGGGTACTGACTGAGGTCGGTCTTACGAACGGCCTGGAGCTTTGCGTTGACCTCGTCGAGCTGGGGACCGGAGCTCTTCTGGGCGGCCTTAGGGGCAGAAGCAGCCTTGGCCTGAGGGCGCATACCGAGAGCCTCTTCGATCTCTTTGATGGTGGCGTTGGTGGTCAAGAAGGTGGAGGGAAGATCGACACCGGTCTTCTCACGGAGCTCACCAAGGATGGTCAAGCTCATGAGGGAGTCCATGCCCATCTCAGCGAGGTCGGCATCGTCGGTGACCTCGGAGATGTCGACACCCATCTCCTGGACAACAACGTGGCGGGCGAGGGAGACCTCGCCAACCTCAGCGAAGTTCTCCTGGGTCTCGGGCTTGCCAGCGTCAGAGGGTGCGTAGCTGGGGACTGAGGAAGCCGGGGTGGACAAGTCCTGCTCGTAGGGAGTGGGTGCATCTGTGGGTGGCACAGAGTCCTCGTCGGAGTCGGACTCCTCAACCTCAGCGGGAGCAGAGCTGTCGAGCTGGGCAAAGTACTTCTTCATGTCGCCGACAGTGGGGTAGTCGGTGAACAGGGAAGAGCTGATCTCCATGTCGAGTTCCTCACGGAAGATGGCAGAGATGGTGAGAGAGAGCAGAGAGTCAACACCGAGGTTCTCGAAGTGAGCATCATCAACAAGCTCGGCCTCGTCAACCTCAGTCTCCTTGGCCAGAATCTTCATGACCTTGGAGGTGAGCCCGCTTCCGCCAGAAGGCTTCTTGGCAACCTTCTTGGGCTTGGGAGCGGCAGCCTTAGGAGCAGGTGCCGGAGCGGCCTTTGCAGCTTGGACAGGTGCCGGTGCACTCCTGACGGGAGCGGGAGCAGCACGAGGAGCAGCAGCAATAGCCTTGGGAGCGGCGGCAGCAGCAGGCTGAGCAGCAGAGCCCTTGTTGGGAGGCAGGAAGGTGTTCAGCACACGGCGGGGGATTTGCTGGAACTTGATGCCCTCGCAGACGGCAATGATCTCGTCACCATCCATGATGTAAACATCACCCTGGCTGATGTTACCAGGCTGCGGTTGCATACGGACATAGTTCTTCAGCTTCATGCCGGCGGTCAAGGGCTTGGAGAACTTCATCGCACCCCAACCGTGGGACACGTAGACGTTCTGCTCAGAGTCCAGGAGGTCGGAGGCGTTGCAGATGAAGCCGGAAATGTGGCAAGCACCGTCGATGTGGTACGGCGGGCAGTAGAAGTCGCCATCCTCAGGCTTGGTGGGGAAGTCAAGGACAGCAGAGGCCTCGGTGGTCATACCATCGAGAACGACCTCGGACATCGCACGGTACTTGTCGGCGTAGCTGACGAGAGCCTTGAAGAGCTTGTAGGCCATTCCGCGCTGGACCTTGTGAGCGCCACCGGTCATGGTCTTCTGGGTGAGGATCTCCATCTGGGCCTTGACCATGTAGTTGTAGCGGGCCCACTCTGCGGTCCATGCTGCCTTGTCCTCGTAGAAGATAGTGCAGTTGGCGTGGTCGACGAGCTTCTTGCCATCAGGAGTGACGCTGCGGTAGTGAAGCTTGACGGTGTTGGTAGCGAGGTCGGCGACGGCCTCAAGCTGGATGTGCTGGCCTTGAGGGGGCTGGGGAATCTGTGCAATCAAGGGCTTGCCAACCTCCATGCGGCAGACGTTCATGCCGGGAACCTCAGTGCCAGGGCGAGCCTGCTTCCAGATGTAGTCACCAACGGTGAGCGCCATGTCTGCGTACAATGAAGACGGGCAGAGGGCAGCGTTGTTGACCATGTGGCCACAGACGACCGGGTAAAGCTTCTCATCAGCGAGACTGCTCTGGACGACGACCTTGGCGCTGTCGGCAGAGAACTCCTCGGAGATGACACGCTGAACTGCAGTAGAGAGGCGCTTGGCGGGAGCCTCGGCGACGGGGGCGGCGGCAGCAGCAGCAGCGCCGGGCCTCTCGACGTAGACCTCCTTGACTTGGGGAGCCTCACCCTTGGTGAGAGTCCAGTTGTTGGCGTAGTCAATCCAGTACTTCTTGTTGTCGAAGCTGTAGGTGGGAAGAGTGTACAGCTCCTGAGCATCGTTGAACTCGTTGTGGAATTCGTCGAAGTTGAAGTTGACACCAGCGGTGTGGAGGGCGCACATGCTGGTAGAGATGGTCTTCCAGGCATCCTCGTTACGGCGGAGGGAAGGAGCAGTGACGGTCGCACCGACAGAGGCCTTGACCATACCGGAGCAGACGGGGTGGGCACCAACCTCGAGCCATGCAGTCTTCTCGTCGAAGACCTTGGACTTCTGGCCAGCGGTCAAGGCAGTCCAGAAGTTGACAGTCTCGCGAGCGTGTCGAGCAAGGTACTCAGGGTTGATGATGCCAGCCTCGCGGATGATCTCACCCTCGAGAGGAGAGAGAACAGGGACGACAGGCTTGCTGAAGGTCACGGAAGAAGCGACCTTCTTGAAAGCGTCAAGGATGGGGTCAACCTGGGCAGAGTGGAATGCGAATGGCACGTTAAGCTTGGTTGCCTTGAAGCCCTTGGAGGCGAGTGCCTCGTTGGCGGCACCAACAACCTCGCTGCTACCGCAGAGGACTGTCTCCTCAGGGCCGTTGATGCAAGCGATCTCGGTCATCTTGGGGCCAAGAGTGGCACGGATGGCATCAGCGCTGCCCTTGACGGCCAGCATACCGTGAGTGTGAGGGGTGCAGTCGCGAACGAGCAACTCGGCGCGGCGACCGACAAGGAGAACCATGTCGGAGGCGGAGATGACACCGGCAACGTGAAGAGCGGCGTACTCACCAAGACTGTGGCCAATGACAGCAGTCGGCTGGACGCCCCAGGAAGCCCACATACGGGCGAGAGCAACCTGGATACAGGCCATGCCGAGCTGGACCTTGACGGGAGACAGAGTCTGGACGTCAGTGCCGTCGAGAAGCTCAAGGAACGAGGGCAGGCCCTGGATGCGGGTCAAGTTGTCGAGCTGGTCGATGTCCTCACGGAACGACTTCAGGTCACGGTACAGGGTCTGGCCGAGGCCGGTGTACTGGGAGCCCTGACCAGTGAAGCAGAAAGCGACCTTGGTTGGGACCATGGGGACCGGGCTGTAGGACTCCTTGTTCTGGGCCTGGAGCGAGTCAACAACCTTGTTGATGTCGGACAGAGGGAAGGCGACACGGTAGTTGTGCTGGATGCGACGAGCGGTCAGGGTGTACGAGAGCGAAGTGAGCGTAGTGCTCGGGTTCTGCTTCAGGTAGCCCTGGAGGTTCTCGAGGCTGCGCTTGAGCGCACCGATGGAGCGGGCAGTGACAGTGATAGGGAGAGTGCCACGCGGGTCGACACCCTTGGGAGCCGAGTAAAGAGGACCATCCTCGAGGAGGAGCGCGGTGTTACCACCAGCAGCGGAGAAGTTGTTGAGGAAGACCTTGCGCTTCTCGGCGCCGTTGCGCGGCCACTCGACCTGCTTCAAGGGGATGTTGACCATGCGGTCGCCCAAGTCGGCAGGGAAAGTCTTATTCATCTCGCCCTTGACACCCACGTTGGCGGGAATCTTGTTGTTCTTCATCATCAAGAGGACCTTGGAGAGCGAGTTGATACCAGATGCAGCCTCAGCGTGACCAATGTTGGCCTTGATCGCACCAAGGTGGACAGGCTTGTCAGCCTTCCTCTGGCGGTGGCGGGGAGCGAAGACGTTGGTGACCGAGGTCATCTCAATACCGTCACCAGCCTGAGTACCGGTACCGTGCATCTCGACGTAGCTGATCTCGTGAGCATCGACACCAGCGTCAGCGAGGACCTTCTTGTAAAGGAACTCCTGGGCACCGGCGTGAGGGTGGGTGATGGAGACAGCCTCAGCAGAGTGGTTGGTGGCAGCGCCGAGGATGCAACCAAGGATGTTGTCCTTGTCGTTGATGGCATCCTCGTAACGCTTGAGGATGACAGTACCACAGGCGTCACCACGGCAGTAACCATCAGCAGCGTTGTCGTAGGTCTTGCAAGAGCCAGTCTTGGACAAGAACTGACCCTTGGAGAGACCGGAGAAAATATCAGGGTTGGTGAGGACGTTGAGACCACCAGCGCAAGCAGTGTCGCAGTCACCAGCCCACAGGGAAGTGCAGGCAAGCTGGATGGCAGCGAGCGAAGAAGAACAGGCGGTGTCGACGGAGTAAGACGGGCCAGAGAACTTGAAGTAGTAGTTGATGCGACCCGGAGCGAAGGCACGCACACCACCGGTGATGTAGTAGGTGTCAACGTTCTGGGCGGCGTTGATCTCACGCCAATCGTCGGAAGTCTGACCATAGAAGGTACCGACACGGTGAAGCTTGGTGGATGGGGTACGGTTGGGGACGTAACCAGACATCTCGAGCGCCTCGTAGGCAGTCACAAGGGCAAGACGGCCCATGGGATCAGTCTGTGCAGCCTCACGAGGAGACATGTTGAAGAAGCGCGGGTCGAAAAGACCAGGCTCGTCGATGAAGCAGCCGAAGGGGCTGTGAGACTTGTTCTTGCCCTTGCCGGACGGGTCGCAGTGAGCATCAGCATCGAAGCGATCGGCAGGGATTCTGCGGTGGACGTCAAGGCCCTTCATGAGAAGGTCCCAAAGAGCCTCGTGGCTGGCAGCGTTCGGGTAACGACCGGCCATACCGACGATGGCGATCTTGTCGTTCTGAGTGCGGCCGAAAGCCCTCTCCTCAACGTCAGCCCAGCTGGTGTAGTCGGTGGTAGACACATCAGTCTGGCCACCAGCCTTGAGCGCAGACACCAAAGAGTTGGCGACGTTGCTGACTCCGATTGCGAAGATCTTGGTGCTGGCCTTCTTGGCAGTCATCTGGGAGACGGTCTCCTCGAGGAGGTGGTCCCAGCGAACGGCCTTCTGCAGCATCGAGCTGAGAGCAGCCTTGACAAGGTCAAGAGTGTTCTCAGCAGCAATGGCCTTGCCAGTGACAGCAGAGTGAACCATGGACGCAGGGGTGCGGGCGGCGAGCTTCTCAGCGAGGTCACCGATAACCTTGTTGATGTCGGCATCGCTGTAAAGGTGCTCGGCGTGGTAGGGAGCGTAGACCGGGATGGAAACGCGCTGGGTCGGGGTAAGAAGACCCGACTCGAAGAAACGCTTGGTGGTGGTGGGCGGGCCGGAAATGGTGATGGCCATCACGGAAACGGCGCTCACGTAGGCCTGGGTGGAAAGCGGGACACCAGCCTGCTTGTGGAAAGCATCGAGGGCCTTCTTGGCAGCAGACTCGGTAGTGCCGGTGCAGATGGTGCTCCAGCTGGACTTCTCCTCACCAGCAAGGATCATGGCCTCCTTGCGGGAGTTGACCATCGCACCGCTGCGGAAAGACAGACGGACGAAGTCGACAGCAAGTGGGATGAGGTCGGAGATGTTCTTTGCAGAAACGGTGGCAGCAGCCGCGAGGAGACCGGTGCAGAGACCGATCACGCGGGTGCTCTGCGCGGATGGAAGCTCATCGGGGTGCTCAGAGAAGTAACCAATGAAGTGGCCAAGCTGGGCGATGGTGGTGAAAGCAGCCTCGAGCATGGGGATCTTGTCGCCCTTCTCGTAGTAAAGATCGAGCAAGTTGTTGATGGTCATGAAGTCGGGGAACTTCTGCTTCTGTCGAGGAGACAGTTGCTGGATCTCATCGCGGAGGGCAGCTGAAGTGCGCTCCAAGAAGGTAGACAGACTGGCATTGCCAGTACGGAGGACGGTCTTGCGGAGCAATGGGTATTGCTCGGCGGTCTGATCGCCGAAGAGGAGAACGTTAGACATGATGGCTGTTGTTGAATATGATCGATTAAAGTGACGTTTGAGTTGATGTGTCGGTATTTTGTAGTCGGTATTGATTGATGTTCGAGTAGTGGTCGACTGTGGTGGCTAGTCACAGATAATGTCGAGTAGTTGAAAGTAGGAGTGTTGATTAGGGATCGAAGTACACTATGGCTAGTAGTGTATTGCGATTGAAGGGAAGGGAGAGATTGATCGTTAGATGGCTAGTCTGAACGAAGTGGTGTGAAGTGGATGAAGAATAGGAATCACTGGAAAGGGAGGATGACCGGATGTAATATATCAGACGGTCGTTGCAGTCTGTTGACAGGGGCGGGCGGGTAGGACTCCTACCTTGATCGAGCGATACTCCTACGGCTCGTACGGGCAGCCGGCAGGACAGTGCTGGTGGAAGCTGGAGATTCCGTCCATGCTCTGAGCCATGCCCAGATGTGCCAAAATCAGCACATGGAGGTTTCAAACGGATCACCGCACTAACGTCCAGAGAGTGCACGGGTGGCGGTGCGATTGCGTGCAGGACTGCCATGTCCGGCAAGGGCCCAGCGTAAGCACACGCCCCCAAAGATAGGCCCGCAGTAGAGGGCTGAGATGTCAATGTCACGATTGTTCGGCTCTCCATGGTCGTCCGTGCTGCGGAAGGTACTCCTGCGCTGCAAGAGGCTGGCTGCGTGCCCGATTCGGCCCCTGCTTACGGGAGCGATGCTGGCGGCGAGGTTATCTGAACGGGCACTGCGGATGGCACTGCTGGGCTGACAGAGAGAAGCATGTCGGAGGCTCGAGGGTGCGTGTGTACCACCTGTGGACCCCGCCTGATTGGTATTGCTATCGTCATGGACCCAGAGACTGACTGCATGCGCAGTGTTGGTTGAGAGATGAGGACGGCCTGGGAGGAGAGTAGAGGATCAGAGACGGCCTGGAGTATTCGCGTTCTATGGTAACGGTCGTGTGAGTGGCATCCGAGTCCCCAATAGCACCTAGTGTAGCAGTAGCATTAGCATTCCCCTCGCTCGACACGACACGCACGTCGCGTCTGGCTGTTCCTCCTGTCTTCCAGAGCTCCATTGCCGTTGGTCCCCCAGACGCCTCCAAACATAGCGACGAGACACGGGAATGCAGGGCGGGCCAAGAGATTGAATCGCATCATAGCAGCCGGGCCACTAGCGGGCTGGCTTCGAACGGGTGCGCCTCATCCTCTTGCACTACTTGCATTTTGGTGGGGAAGAGCGACCACCGGACTGCTACAGAGCCGACCTTCCAAGATAAGCAGCAAAACGAGGCTGAAGCTTGTTCTTGTGGCAGAGCAAAGACGTGTATGTACTGTACTGTTGTATCTGTCTTGATGTACCTACCTATTGTAATAATAACAATTTAGGTAGCTTTTTGCCCTGGCCCATACTTTGTCCAGAGTCCAGCTGCTGTACTGCGCCTGCCATGCTCACCAAAGGATCAACTCACGGCTAGACCAGTCCAGTCTCACGTCCTTCGACAAGTTAACGAAGACGGAAATAATATCAGAGTTGGCATGATGGAGTCAGCCTGCAGCGGCGAGGCCAACACCGCCAAACGGGCATCGCGAGCTGATGGGTCGAGTGTGATATGTACTACTCAGACGACAGAGAGAGACAGACGGACGCCGCGGACTGAAACGCCTGCATGCATGCATCATGTACATGACTATGCACGCATACCAGACAGCATCTTCCCTGCTCTCATGCTCTCCCTCACTCCCTGTACTCGTTCTATCGCTGGAGTATTGCGTCTTCCTCTCTTCCTGGCACGCCGTGATGATTGCAAATATCGTGAAGCTCGCACTACTGCAGTCCTACCACATCGTCAGTCCCTACCACACATCATTCGATTGTTAGTCTCACCAACTTACCACTCCTCTCGTCTCACAGTACCATGATTGACCTCGTGGTGAATGCTATCATGATGCTACCATGCTACCGTCCACGAGCCTGTGCCACGTCTGTGCCACCGCTTGCTCCTGCTTCCGTCGCGTTGCCTGACCTTTTCGGCTGTTGGATAAATCCCGGTGGACGGCAGCTATCCGAGGGACGGCCCGCGTACGCGACGGGCTAACATCTCTAACATCGCACTATCGTTTGACTGCATCGAGGACGTGCTCTGCCTATAAGACGAATGTCCGGGATTCTCTTGTCCGGCTCAACAGATTTCCATCTCCGGCCAGACTGCTGGACCTGCTGCACTGGACTGGACTTGCTGCGTGGTACGAGAAGTGCATCCCAACTGCTGTCTATCACATGTCAGCCGCTGCTTTCACGCCACCCTCACATCGCCATCTACGTCCAGTGGCGTTCTGCCGCCGGCTGTGCTCATCGGACATCGCTTCCTCCCGATAATGCAGCCTTTCACCGCGAACTCAAGGTCAAGAACGCATTGCCGATCATATCTGTCCCGGCAAAGAGGTTTGATCGCCCTCGCTTGATCGGAAGCTTGCTCTTAAGATCTCGGAACATTGATTGCAATTAGCGTGAAGACCAGGAAAACATGAGCTTAACCGCAACTACTACCTGCTACCAGACTCGTTCAGCGATGCCATACTCCGGAGAAACGGTATTGCCTTGGCTATGTGGAGACTATCATCACACTCTATTAATCGCTGGTGTTCTCGGTCCCACTTCATCCTTAGCCGGCTATGGGGTCTGCTCAGGCCTCTTAAAAGGTCCATCGGCACGAGCGCACAAAGGGTCATTGAGAATAGAGTATTGCGAAACAGACGCTCTACGATGCCCTAGCAAAGACTAAAATAAGAGCTCGCTCTAGGAGATATTCTTCCAACTCACATGTAACGCTAACCTCCAATGCTTCATGACACAAGCTTACCGCGGGAGAACTGTCGTTCAGACGGTCGCTTGGACTGTCTATTATCTCACCATCCTGGTCTCGCTTGCAATCGTTGACTCGCGCTGTTTCAATTCAATACACCTGCCATGGCGTATGCCACTCCTTCCTGTCCCAAGCGGCAATCGTCACTCTGGTCTTCATTCCATGTCCCGTCTCAGCTAACAAGGACTAAGCTCAGGGCTCGCGGTGCCGTCTTGCAAGACAGCGGTAATCTACGAAACGAGATGCCAAATACAAACGCCATGCAGAAGCTTGGGTCGCGGCTCCTCTTTTGCAGGAAGTCCATACACCTAGCTGAGCTAGTAGGTGACTCGGCTGGACATCCGTAAGCGTTGAGTGACAGTCTCGACACGGCACAAATCGTCATTGATATTCACACCAAGCATGTGAAAGCGATTAGCTTCGTCGCTTCATCTACAAGCGCAAGATCAACTCCATACCAGGTGGACATCTCATCGGGACCACAAGATATGCATTCGAAGCTACCCAACATGAGTCCAAGATCCACACGTGCGTTCGGGAACTTCTCCAGATGGCCCTCCCAAATCTACTGACAACCCGGAACGGAAGTCGAAACAAGCTCCATGGATCAGGCGCTCTGCTATTCCATCTCCGTCGTTTTGCGGTGATGGCTATTGGCGTTTGTCGACCTCAAATTTCTATGAAGCCTCTTTGACTTTCGGCACTGCTGACGACAAGATGGACGCAATCATGTATGTGCGATTGACTTGTAGGGGACGCACCAAATCGAATGGTTCAAAACATCTCACTCCAAATTGACGTCCGGATCTGTAACCACAACAAACCAGTCACACAAACAACGGTTCTTCGCGACCACACCACGACCTCGAGGTGCCCGGACAAGATACCCGCTGGTCATAAGGCTGAAGCTCTCAGCGCACGAGAGATGCGTCTCAAAAGCTATCAACACACCGCCCGTGTTAACGGCCGCAAGGCGAGCATGCAAGGTACAGAAAGCCAGGGTTGTCTCATCGTGCCGAAGGATGAAATTTCCATGCTAGCGAGCAGACTCCCATCATCATCTTCATCTGCACCTTCTACAGTAGTTGAGACAACAAAACGTTCATCTTCACCAGCCACTGATATCGGCAGCCACACCGTGTCTCACTCCAAAGCTCTCTCATCAGAAATCCTCCGAGACACTCGGGCTGAGTTCTCCACACATGAAACACTTGACACGGTCAACAATAAACGTTGGACGTACTGGCTAACGGTTGATCTCAACCCCTGCGGATTCGTGGCGACGGATGATAAACAGCAACATCAACAATAACAATAACAACAAGAGTCCCCGTCTGTTGCGTTAAATCGTTCAGCTCGGTTCGCAATCAACCCCATCAGATATTTGATGGGCAGCAAGGCTAGTTGAGTTTCACATCGACCGCCTTTCAAGATGGATATTTTCCCGCCATGATCACCGACAACAACAACGAGTGTGTCATACTTGTCGACTGCCAGTATGCCCAAGCTCGCAGCTAGAGCCTCAAAACAACATATACATACCTGACACCGCTGCCCTCGATGTCTTCCTCGCAAGCCAGTGCTATTCATCTGCTCCTGGGGGGATCGAAGCAGGCGCAATCGCTCCGCGACCCAATTCCCTCATGGTCTCCCCAGCTGTGCAATGTGCCCTTCAGTGTGCGGATAGAAAAACAGGTTGCCTTACCCAGCAACGGAATGCGGCTGCCTACCAAAGTCCAGTCTAACCTTTCAAACATCACGGACAAACCGCCACGCGCCTGACTGCCTTCTTCTTCATCAATAGGTAGACTCACTGTTTATTCTCCGTCTGCTTGAACGATACACAACAGCAAAATAACGCAGCATGAGCCGCAACTCGAAAACACCCAACCAGCAACCAACCACACTCCACCCCACTCCCATTGATCGGTTCAACCCATCAACGACTACACCACAAACATCACCACTCAAATCCAAACCACTCGTTATCACTACCTCTCAAAATCATCTCTTTTCCCCAACTACCAGCCAGCCCAATTCGCCTGCTTACAGATTTTCCCAGCCTTTCCTGACTCCTGCATCATGTCTCAAATCCAACTCCACACCGGAGTTCAAGCCTGGCCCCAAGTCTATATCAGCCCGACAGCGGCCTATAACAGAGCAAAACGTCGTCGTGACAACTAGCGTACCACGCAACACCATGCGTGAGAGAGGGGTTGGTGGGTTAACTCGGGTGGTGAGTGGGTGGGTAGGGCGACAGTAATGGCAATCTTGGAGAATCCGATGGGAGAGTGGCATGGGAATATTTTTTTGGATGGGTCTTGCGGGAAAAAACACAATCGGTCTTGCCGATTTGTATTCGAAAGTATTCCGTCGAGGGTACGAAAGATAAACTTGGGGGAACTGGCTGCCTGGTGGAGCTGGCTATGGAAATAAGTTCCTTGGATTCTTTGTGGCCGTCTTCCTTCCTTTCGTGTTCGTGGGTTTGCGGCAGACTTGCGCATAGTACACAGCAGTAGTGCCGACTGGATCTAATCCGCTTCGCGGCTTGACACTTGGCAGGTGTCAAAGGATGTGTGTCGTTACCGTGGGTCGGTGGTTGATCCTGTTGATCCTGGGTGATGTTTGGGTAGGTGACAGCAAGCCGGACCAAGCTGATGAATGGCCTACTCCCTCTTTGGGCTTCTGTCATTCCTTTTCGGGCCATTCTTGTCCGGTTTGAGAGTTTCGTTAGTCTGCTTCCTTCCCGGCCTTTATGGTGGGGGTGTGAGGGTGAGGTTGAGATTGAGATGACTGCCATGACTCGAGGAGAGCGATGCTTTGGTTGATGGACGCTGCGTTGAGATTTCCAGTGGTATGGAAGATGGTTAGAAGGTCGGTAATGTCTTGTTGGGGGTCGATGTAACCGTCACCGTTGCTACATCGTCTGGTGATGTTTGTTTGTTACTGGGTGGTCTCCTGGAATCCATTTCAAGACAAGCGGTGGTACGGGGACGAGCCGACAAAGAGTGTACAGCGACATGAAGGTCCCCTAAGACTCGTAGTGTTGAGATGAGAGTATGAGACTGCATCTATCGAGTAGTGATGGTAACACTCCTTGAGCCATTCCCTTTCACGATTGTATACCCATACGTTGATGTACCCCAACCCTAACCTTGACCACATTGATCCTGATGGCCTAGGGCGATACCACGGCATTGAAAACGATTGTCGATAGTTGAGGATGATGCACGAGAGCCTAGTATGTCTAGTAGGTACCCTTATCGATGATATAGGTCTTTAGAAACAGTGTGGTAAGGTTAACATCGCCATGTTCAAGAACGCCGTTTATCGCTGGTGTACATACAGCAGTAATTCATGATACAACTAACATCGACATAAACTGACGTGTGCAGGACACAAAAGGCTCTCAGTAGTATTTGTAACACTACATGCAACGAGTGTCGAGTCACTCGCATCGGTCTGGGCATCTCAGGCGTGTCAATCCCACGCGATGGCGAACAAAAAAACGACACCGAACAACAGACTCGATTCAGATTGTACGAGCAATCTCCAACCTCTGCTCCTACAGAACGGCCGAACCCCAATCTTCCATGTCTACCATCCACCCGACCCGTAGAGAAGCTCGACCGACCCTGACAGAGCCGAGTCATCATTATCGTCGCCGCAGACAAACACCGCGAGCGGCAAAGTCCAGCGAGACAGCTTCAAACCCAAGATCATCAATCATTCCGATTAGCGAAGACAACGAGACGCTGGCTGGAGGTGTAGACGAGAACGTTCCCGTCGTCCCACACCACACACTCGCAAGGCATCGAATAACCCTCCATCGCCGTTATCGTGATCATGTACATGAGGTCAGGACAGACAGACAGACAGACGATGACATGCGACAACAGCAACAGCAACAGTTGACCGAACAACCACAAACGTGCCGTCGGCCTTGCGTAAGCACCGACTCACCGACAATCATTTGCGAGAGAGCTGTATACATACTGTACTGTAGACAAGTAGATAGGCAGATACCTTTCACATGCGTCGCATCGCATCGCATCGCATGGAAATGAAAGCAAGGATCGTAGAACGAAGGGGAAAAAGGCAAGCAACCTCCTGCTCGCATCGCACTGCTCGCGCGCCGAGTCGCTGACTCGCATCGTCCGCCCATCCCATTCGCAAGCGCAGCGAGCGCATGCACACATCGAAACGCAGGAAAATTTATGACTGCAGAGTCGAGCATGCTGCGGAACCAGGCGGCGGGCGCGCGGGCATGACCACCGCGTTGGGATAATGCTCACTCACTCGCTTTGCTGGGGAGAGCAGTGGTGAGGTCGATGATCCTGAGATCAGGTCACGAAGCGGCGAGTCCGCACCTAGGATTTGCGACCTCAGCACACCCTCAGGTCACCGCGCCGCCTTTGGTTTGCGAGGAGACGTTGTCGCTTCCTTGGATTAGAAGCATCGCTTGGAAGAGACGAGCGTGGCACTGCTTGCGGCTGCAGATAAGCCTTGCGCCAGCTTTTGGTCTCTCGACCTCATGATTCCTCTCATGATCCTGCTGCTTTCTTCGTCTTGCGAGCTGACGTTGGCAGAGCCGTGAGGTTTCTATTCAGAGTAAGCAGGCTATCCATGGATACCTAAAGACAAATCCCGTGGAAAAGTCGCACTTCGAGCGGAGTTGGCTTGTCCCTGTTGGTCACCGGGGCTTTTCAGGTCAGACGAGTACTCCAAGAAAGAAAACGTGGCGAAGCATGATCAGATCGGGATTTGTCGTACATGCTGATATGTAGGACTAGAGAGTGTATGACGAGAAGATAGAGAGAATGAGGCATAGAAGAAAGGGCGGTGAAAGAGAACAAGAAATAGAAACAGAGACACCAACAAACCGTTTTGCGACACATACCTGCCTGTTCATTCCTGAACATCTCAAATAGCAAGCGACGCCAGGCAAGGTATGAGTTTGGTGTAACCCGCCACACAGCCTGACGCACTCGATTGCACTCGCACCGGACGAAACAAGGACGAATCCACGTCTTTCCAAAAGGTCGCACGAAAGCACGCAAGCGAGGATGCGAAATATAAATTCCCCGTGCGACAAGGTCAAGGGCGCGGGTCGGTAGGAGGCAAACACGTGGCCACATGACACTACTAAGGAGGGAGTGGCGGGCAACGACCACAGCGGCGGGATATGGAACTCTGCACTGCACCACCAGCAAAGCGTGGCTCTGTCCTACCATCCAGCGAGGATCTTCTCCATGTTGTGAAACCCAAGTTCAGGGAGGAGGGAAGAAGAAGTCTCGTGTTCTCTAGCGCCCGCAGCCGCCGCACGCGAGATCTTGTGCGATGGGAGCACGGCGTGAGGTTGCGCTCGCGGAAGAATTGACAGGCGGATGGGCGCAGGCAGGATAGTGAGATAACAACTCGATGTGGAACGGGGACTGAGAGATGGGTGTCGTCGGCGACCGGATTCTGCAATGTCGCGAATTTTGCAGGGCGTCTTAGGGTTCGAGTTATCCGGAACAGACTGTGGTATGTAAACAAGTATCCATTTCGTCGTTCAAGTTTTCCAGAAGACCTCGAAAGCGCAGTAGAAGCCAAGCCAAAGAGCGATGCAAGATCCGAGATGCTGATGCTGATGCTGCAAAATCTGGCTGTCTACGTTCGCAGCAGTCCGTCGTGGGGGATTGTGGACTGAACGAGCTCGACCTGTTCACGTCAGAGGCCATGCAAGTAGTCAGACCGTACCAAAGTTGTGGCCGAACGTGGTATCGTGGTTCTGTACGCGAGCCGCAGGCGGAAGCATGTAGCACGGTAGTTGACTAATCTGAAGTCAGGCTTCGCTGCTTTTTGCGTGAGGCGCAGACTGCCGAAGAGGGGCTTTGCTGGTTTGCTGGTTCTTTGGCTGACAAGTGTGTAAGTGGCGCAGGGCATAGACGACAAGGCGCGCTGACTGAGCGCCGCTCCAGGGCCCTCAACCGAACTTCTCAGCCTGTCGCCTACATACAGCACGGCAGCGCCTGGGCAAAGAAAAGCTACTCGAAGCCCTGGTCGTCATGCTAAGGCGCTTTCTCAATCTTGGTTCCTTAAGCGAAGCGACAAAGCACCGTCAGCCAGCCAGCCAGCAAGCAAGCAAGCAGATCCATACCATACGACCTGCATCACAACCCATGTCGAGAATCAATATATGAAAGGAGATGGAAGCCCTAGGAAAAACCCCACGACGATCGACATTCCCCTAGGAAATCTCCCCGCATCCATCGTTCGTTTTGGAGTACCCTTGTAACTTCCCGATACGAACAATGGCCTTACGTGGTAGGTGAGATCCCATGGACAAGATAAGGACGATACACCATTCTCAAAAAAATCCAAGTCCCAGATCGCAAGCAGTTAGTCAATCGGTTCGCCCCCAAAAGAGGACAAGCCACACCTCACCCTGCGCTGGCAGCGTGGGATCTGCAATCGTCCGGGTAGCGACATCCAGGGATCTACGGCTACTCCTGCACCAAATAAGCGAGTCTTAACGATTCTGATGCCGGATTGGGGCGATCAGCGCTGTCGTTCCAGCCAGCCATTGGAAAATTGTCCGATGACATGGCACACTTCAAGATTTCGACAATGATGATTGCGTAGGCGTCAAAAGATTGCAACAAGGTAAATTCCGTAGGTGTGTCTGTGATAACAGCGCAACGCAGCGCCGCAGAGGCTATCGCGTATCAATGTTATTATTGTTGTCGTCTGAGATAAGCAGTCGGATTGTTAGGAATCGCTCTCGCATCCTTCCATGAGCCACCCCCGGCAATGTGGAGGAGGGTTTATTTTGGGAAGGCTTACGCCGGCGTAAAGCTTATCGTACTTGGGCATCGTTTCAATCGTCGACGGGGTTGGTCGGATGCTGACCGCTATACTTTTACTCGTTCACTACTCCCTCGCACTTTCGTCGTATATTCGACGTGCGACTGGCATGACTCTTGTAGCGGTGCCCATACTGCTCCGAAAGCCCGTTTGCGCGATTCCAATTGTGGGTTCGGGGCGATGATGTGGCGAGGCATCGATGGATCCATCTTTTGCTGACTACTACTTGCCTGGGAATACCGGTGTGCCTGTGCATAGCATAGCATAGCATAGCAGTGCATTGCATGTGCATAATGGAACATGGCGGCGGCCGTATCAGTGGCCAGCAAGCGACGTAGCTACAGAAGCCCAAGCGAAGTGTGGTGACGATCAGGTCAGCCTCGTCTCGTCCAGACTCCAATCGACATCCAGCCAAGAGATGCAAGGAATTTGTTCTCCAATGTGGTCCAGCCCAGAAGCTCCAACAGCACGAGCAGGCGATGGTTGGTTTTTGTTGATCGCATTGCTTGCTTGCTGTGCTGTGCTGGCGGCCACCGCCTCCTCCGCCCAACTTCCAGCATGCGATTCGCCGAGCACTCTCATGCGACCGAGATGAGATCTTGGTGATGAACTTGCTTTGCGGTCTGACTCGTTAAGCTCGCGGGCCACCCATCCCATGCATATCGTCACATTCGAGACTCGCAGTCCAGCATCCCAATCGCGACAATGCTCTGTACTTTGCTCGCGGCAGTTCCGGCCACAATGTCCATGCTGCTGAGAAGCGCGGTCAGACGCAGGAGTGAGACCGGCATGCGTAGGCGACTTGCAGGTATAGTTCGGCGTATGTTGGGCTGGCCAGCCCTACATTAGTAAGTGGTAAGTAACGATCAGGCCAGTGATGTGGTGCGACTCGAAGAAAGGTATTAGAGAAAGTTGTTTGACGTCGCGCACCGTCGGCGGTGAATGTGATTGATACCAGGTGGCGGTATATCTGTGTGTTATCGGTATGAAACGACGCCTCGGGGCCATGAGACGACTATAGGGATGTCGATCGGCTATCTCGGCCGTCCAATGAGATGCATAATGCGCGCTCCCGTGTGGTTTCTTGCTCCTCGGCACACATCTATGCACAAACTGCTTCTAGCCATGCCGTGCACCCAGTGATAACATATCACCAGGTGGTCGATGCGCACATGCTGGATTCTTCACGTGTAGTGGGAACCCTGATAGTTTAGCAAGTCCCGGCGGTCAGGTACGGTACCTTGATCAACGAAGGTTGTCTCTCAGCGCCACTCCACACCGGACTGTGACAGATTCCGACTACTTCAATCGATGTCGTAAGGTCGCTCGCTACAGGCGGCGTACATATGAAGAGAGAGAGAGAGAGAGAGTGAAAGAGACAACGAGCATCAACAAGGCGCCCCGAGGACTCGCGTCGACCCGTTCGAACCCAACTTTCATCAAGTCGTGTGCGTCACCTGTATGCGGGCCTCGCTTGCGAGACGGGATGGACTTTCATGTTGTAACACTCGAAGCGGACTCCTCAACAAGCTGTTCCCTGTGCGCGAACGATGATGTTTCCGCGCTACCAACGCCCTTTGTCGAGGTATCCCCCTGTAGGTGCGGGCTTCGAAGACGACATGAGATCAGAGGCCTCACATTCATTCGTTCGCTCACGTATCGGGTCGACATTGTTTGGAACTCCGCTTTTGTGGGCCAATCTTTGCGACCTTGCAAGCCATGCAAGATGTAATGCTCAACAGTCTCGTCGTCGGATCTAATATGTTGGTGAGTTTAGCAGGATGAGACGGATATGACCACGGCACGGCGAAGAAGTCGTCGAGACAAGCAGCGTCAACCGGTGAGACTAGTGACAGAGTTCTCAGCCAGTAAACAAAGACCGCTCAACGCCGTAGGTTCGACGGCACGATGCTGTCTCTGAAGAAGGATTTACGCGACGTCCAATGGCCCAATAGGGCAAACACGCGCAAAAAACGTTGCCGCGAATTAATTTCTTCACACTCACACACTTGATGAGAGATATGCTCACAACCCAATCTCGCAACAGCTCAACAGCGATCCGAGCAGTGACAATTCGGTGTACATGGTCTCCAGCCGTCCAGATCTAGGGCAGTGGATAAAAGGCTCATACCATTAACGGCCTGATGTGGACGGTAGACCGGGAAATCTATCGTGAAAGAGTAGCACGCGATTGTGGAGTTTGTGAACCGCATACTTACAAGTCCATCGTGGCGAGCAAGCAAATCATTGGAGGATCTCGTGGAAGTGGATACCGCATGCCGGAAGATAGCACCCGAGACGACGGTGATGATGAGCTCAATATGCAGAGGCGGCAGAGGCTGAATGGACGGCTCAGCGCCATTTCTGCCGCTGGATGGAGAAAGGGATCATCTCGGGCAGCTGCATGTCGAGACTGTGTTTTCGTCTTGTCAGCTAAGCTATTATTTCCCCGATGCACGATGGCAGAAAAGCTCCGAGCGGCTGCAGCTCAGATGGCTAAGCGATGCACTCTGGGAGAAGTGCTGATTGCTGACGTGGTGAATGCCGGCCAGCGGCATATTGCATTGCATCGTATTGCAATGCATGGCTTGGTGTATGCCTGGCACGCTCGCGCACAGCAGCTTATGGTGCTGCCTCGGCCTGCACACTCGGGTCGATGGATGCTGGCGAGGCTGCCAGCAGTGGCGGACCGGTGGTAGGGGTGGTTCGTGAACCCCCTAGAGTGCGGAAAGACGTTGAGGGGAGTGTCGGAGACTCGGAACACAGCTCGGCCGTTGTGAGCGTGGGCCAAGATCCTAGTGGTCTGAGTGCGAGTGCTAAGTCGACTGATGGCGATCAGTATTGCGGGGTGGTTTGCGATCACGCATTTTCGCGTTTTGCGCCCTGATACCGCGAGTAATGCACGCGCAACAGGGCCCGCGCAGAGCTGGCACCACCAGAACAGCAGGACCGCCGCCACTTTCGCAGAGGCGCCGAGCCACTGACAGCATGGCCAGGGTATAGCGCATGCTGTAGAGTAGAAGCGTGGTACTGTACTTTACTGCTCTCGAGCCTCCAGACAGGCGGTGCGCACGCGTGCCTTGTCGAGTCAACGCTGAACAGGCTTCACGACCGACTCCGACCAGAGGGCCGGGAATCTGGCGAGTCTTCTCGGAGCATTCTTCTGCGACAGCGTGGTGAAACGCGGTATCACCAGTAGTACGGCCTCGTGGGAAACGGACGGCCTCGATGGTGTGGCGCGATCTGCACCGGTGGCTGCTCAAGGCTGCTGGCGCTTGCACATGCGCAGGGAATCAACGCGGCGAGGCGGCAAGGCGGCGAGGGCGGCAGATGCGAGTACGAAAGGCTGATGGAAAAACAAGGTACAGTAGTGGTGAAGTGAATCGGTGGGATGCGAGTTAATCATGTGACGAGATAGAATAGATTGTAGATGTGCTTGCCAGATGCGGTCGGCAGCCAGCCAGCCAGCCAGGTACACAGAACAGAGAACAGCTGTGCCTTGGTCTCGGCACTGGAATTCCTGCTGGCGGTCTGCCTGCACACACTCTCACCCGCACACGCCACATAGCGAATGGTTCCAGGGTTCTCGCGGCATAATACAGTATATGCATGCACCATGCAGGCTATGCGAGGAGGCACTCTGGAGGGGCAGGCCGCAGAAGGCAGAGGTGAGATTGGGAAACAGCTCGACCTGAGAGGGAGTGGAGTTGAATGTACAAATGCACTACTGCTACTGGCGTACGGCAATGCATGGAAAGGAAAGTTAAAGCAGCGGCCAAGGGCGACTGCCTAGCGCCGATACTGGCCCGTACGCAGGGTACGAGTAGATGTATTCTTGGTGATGCCATGATGGATGCTGCTATAATGGGCGATTGCGGTGCAGTGCAGTGGTGCGAACCAGCTCTCTCCTGACATCAGGAGTCTGACGCGCCTAACTAAGGGTTCAGGTTCAGGGCAAGGATTCATGGTTGGTAGCTTCACCCAGGACAGAAAAAGACAGGACGGTAGTAGGGAGTCAGGACAGGGCAGGGCAGAGGAACGACACGATGACAAGTGCAGTGGTGGTGTTGCGGGCCCAAAATACCCGCGACATTGGTGGCATCACCAAACTGTTACGACTCCTCCTCTTCCCGCCAGGATACTAACACCAGATGTCCTCCACCTCCACTACTAACTACTAGCATAACAAACCCACCGCTACTCCACTCCCCGCGGCCACAACGAGCATCACCTCAGGACTCGAGTCCGTGTCCGTGGCCATCGTCGTTTTGCCCTCTCCCTTGGACCTACTTACCACTGCCCCGTGCGGTATGCACGCAGCCGTAGCCGTGGATCAGCGGCACATCCGCTCTAAAAGCTCCGACCGTTGATCGTACCCATGTACGCACAGCGCCAGGCATGGCAGGCGTGGCGTGGCTTGTGCTTCCGTATGTCTGGTCCCAGGGATTGGGACACCACCTACACGCTCATTGGGGTGGCGGCGGAGGTGGCAGGAGCAAAGTCCTGAACTCACCCTGTTAAGGCATTGCGCCAACACATCATCTTCCTCAGCATCTTTTCTTACTCTCGTCGGAGGCTCAGCACCCCGAAAAGCCTACCAGAGAATCGCTTCGTACATGGTACTTCCGTACTGACAGCCTCACGCTCCTCCCTCTCATCTCACCTCACCTCATGCATCCTGCGGCCGCAGCAGCAGCAGAGCACACACACGGCAGGGTTCTGCCAGCTCCCTGCCCTTGGGCCCGTCAGACGTGCAGCACGGGCGCGGTCTATAAGTCATCACTTACATCGCTGCGACGCCATCCGGATCTGCAAGCTGAACGACAAGCCTCTTAGCCTGCGCCAGTGCGTCCCAGCCAGCCAAACTCAATCCCACGCCTGCTGTAATCTTATCGCTGGCCTCGAGTTTAGCCCGCCGTTTCGCCCGTTCACTGCAAATCCACCCATACTACTACTACTGAGCCCTGCTCCATCCTTGGATGCCACCTTGTTTCTGCCGTGTCTTATTGCCCTCACCTCCCCGTTTTCTCCTTCGCCTGGCTGACATCTGATCGTCTTACCCTATCCTTCTGTCTCTGCCATTCAAACTCCGGCCTGCTCTTCACCCTCATCGACACGCCTCGTCCACGGACGATCAGCCGACACAATGGTCTTCTGCACTTACTGCGGCCAGTCCTTCACAAGGGATGAACATCTCGAACGACACATTCTTACTCGTTCGTTCTGAATCCGTTGCTACCGTCGATCATCTTTCCTAAACTAACACTCATCCAAAGATACCAACGTCAAACCATTCAAATGCTTCACATGTCACATGTCGTTTGCCAGGAGGTTTGTCCACCTTATGTCTACCTTGGTCGAACGTCAACACTAACCATCCATTCAGGGATCTCCTACAACGCCATTACACAGTTCACGGCAGAGATCAAAACCAACAAGAAATCCCCGCCGTCAATGGCATGATTCCCAAGTCAGCGGGTCGCACACCCATCGCCTGCAGCAACTGCGCTAAAACGAAGACCAAGTGCGACAAGAAGTTCCCATGTTCGAGGTGTGCTGGAAGGAACCTCAAATGTACTCTACGACCGACCAGACGATCATCGAAGAACGCCACTCGCATGGGCCTAGTCGTTCCTCCAGAGGGCTTGACCGCGATGCCTCCCCACAACGTCCCCGGTGCTGTCGGAGAGAACGGCCAGGCACAAACACAAATGTCCAATGGAAGCCCGACACAAGCGCCCCCAGTCCTGAAGCCGGCAAGCCCCAAAAGTGGGCTCAACAGCATTCCCGAAGACAAGCAAACCGCCCCTCTCGTCGACGCAACCCAAACACACTTCGAAGCACCTAGGACACATTTCATCGATGCACCTGCTAACGGCTCCACTCCACCCGATCAAACGACAATGTCGCCACCTTTGACCCAAGGCCCCAATGGCTTTATGCAAACCACATCGATGTCTGGATTCGATGACTTCACTCAAACGAGCGTCGACGATTCTGATTCCGGCTCAAGTCCACGTTTCATGCTTGACTGGAGTCAGATGCAGATGCCTATGGGCTTTGATGCGGGAGTAGTACAGCCAGACATGCTCATCAGCCCCGACATGCATTTTGACCCAGCAGTCCTGCAGATGATGCCTGGTCCGGATGGCATGATGCCTTTGATGCCCGACATGCAGTCAAACTTGATCACTCCAATCGAGACACCGAAAGTGGAGCGCGCCTTCTCGGACTTGGAACTAGGGAGCTCAGCAGCAATGTCCAACCCACAACGACACCTGTCATCATCATCATCATCGTCGACTGATCATCGCAACGACATGGCTGCGATTGTTGCTGCACAAGACGGGTGGTCTGTCTTCCGATGCACTCCGACCGTCCCTTCTAGCTCTTGCCCCAAAACCGCGAGACTCAATCTTGAACGTCTGGAACAAAGTCTGCGCAACCACGAAGGCTGGAGTACTTGGAGCCCGCGCTGGGAGGAGTCCGACTTTGCAGGTGGCGAGCACTTGACGGTCATGCAGCTGCACGAGAGCACACGGGATAAGCTGCTTGCAATCACGCAGAGTTTCCTGCACAAAGCTCTCGACATTCACCGCGACAATTCAACCCACTACTCTCCGTCTAGTGGCCGCATGACACCCGGCTCTAACAGTGGCTCCAACTTCGTCATCCTGCCTCCAGCTCGCGTTCTGGAGTACTTCCTTCGATCATATGCGAACTGCTTCGAGCGCTACTACCCTCTCACCTCCCGAGGTATTTTGGACGCCAACGAGTTGATGCACTGCTACAACGATCGTGCGGCGAGCTTGCTCGTCTTAATGATGATTGCCCAGGGCGCCATGAATATTCCTGATGCTGAGGCTAGGTGGCTCACTGGTGGTCTGACCGAGGCTTGTCGCATTTCGCTCTTTGACCTCATCGAGAAAAACATCATCATGTCGGGAGACCCGATTGTGCTGCACTCGGCTTTGCTCTTCACCGTTCAAGCCGCATGGAGCGGCGACAAGTGGCAAATGGACATTGCCATGGGCCAACGCGGCATGTACTCTTCGATGCTTCGCCATTCCGGCGTGCTTGAGAACAGGACGCCTGTGCCGCAATCAGCAGAGCACCGCCCGAGCACTGATCATCTGTGGAGCGAATGGATTCAGAACGAGAGCAGAAGCAGACTCGTCTACTCTTGGGCTATGGTCGACCAAGACCTGTCTTTGTTCCACGACACCGCACCCCTCTTCTCCGTCACGGAGTTTGCAGTGCCTATGCCCGATGCCGACCGTCTTTGGCACGCGAAGAGCGCCCCTGAATGGTCAAGCATCTTTGAGCAAGTTCATGAGTTCTCCGGAGGATTCTCATCTCTTGGCTCCGGCGCCAGGCCTTTGTCATTGAAGGAGTTGTTCAGACACTTCCTCGATGACGAGATGATCCCCCTCGGGATTGAGATGACACCTCTCCAGATGCGTCTGCTTCTACATCCTTTACAGACTCTAGTCTGCCAGTACAGTCAACTCTTGAGCTGCTTCTCAGACTCGCTCTCGTCCCGAAACGGTGGTACTCGCGCGCTGACCGCCGCATCTACTCGTACTCGTCTCGAAGAAGTGCAGTCTCTCATGCAACGCTGGTACGATTTGGCAGAGCGTTACCTCAAGGCCAACCCAATGTGCGCCATGATGCAGACCAACCTCGTACTCTTCCACCTCATCAGTCTCAACGCTGTGACCAACTTCCCCGAGATCGAGCGTCTCGCTCGTCGCGAGAACACAGATGGCAGCCTCCAGCAGCTGGTGTGGCTACACAAGCGCTGCATCTCGGACGTCGAGGAAGCCGTCTTCCACTGTGGCCAAGTCCTTCGTCTGGTGCGTAGTATGCCTCGCGGCATTCGCCCACCGTGGTGGGCCGCCGCTGTCTACCGCGCCACCCTTATCCTCTGGACAGACAGCCTGGTACACAATGGCAGCAACGTCCCCACTGGCGGCAATGGTATGTACCCGATTTCAGGGCCATCATTCGCCATCGACGCCTTGCCTTCGGACCATCTGCTCATCGTGCGCTACCTCACCAAGCGTGAAGGTGCGCCTTGTTTAACCAAGCGCGACGGCTCCCAAATCGGCATTGATCAAACCTATCCTGTCCTTCAGCACTGCATCAGTGTCATTGAGGAGGGCGCTTCGTCGCGTCTCTCCGATGGCATTCGTGCGAAGCTCGAGAAGTTGGCCAGAGGCTGAACGAACATTGCCTACGCAAGACGCACACGCTCCATCCGTCAAACCGACATAAACCACAAGTCACGTCACAGCACAGTGACAACCACCGAGCGGGGTTGCAATCCATCTCATCTTGCACAGCCCCAACACACGCTGCCGCAGTGAATGAGCGAGATGATCCCAATCCGCGAAGCCACACCACCGCAAGTCTGATGACTTGCACGCACGACGAAACACGAACACACGAATCTTCTTCCGGGAAGGTCATCTCTTTTTTTCCCCGCTTACAGCATTTGATTCCCACCTTAATGACCCATCAGCATACTGGCCAAGGGGGCGGCTTACGTCTTTCATGTTTGCGTCTTCCACTTTTTACTTCCTTGTAACCTTTTTCTGTTGCCTCTTCATGAAGGCGGTTAACCAGCGAGTCATTTTCAGTGCTTTCAGGCGTGCGCGGCGCTTATCCGTCGTTCTCCTTATTCTTTCTTGGTCTTGGGAAAGCAGACCTAATGCGCCTGACGTCTCTTTCCTCGTCGTCGTCGTCGTCGTCGGTCGGAGCAAACAGTACGAGCAAACGCAATTGATGTTTGGTGATGAGAAGGGGGACAAGTAGAATGGAGCAGAAAGGGCAGGCTGTAGGACTCTTCAAGTAGCAGAAAAGAGATCCAAAAAGATCTACCATTGGCAAAAAGCAAAAAGACAAACACAGATTTCCCGAAAAACCAACCCTTCAAGCAAGTCCCCACGACTCTTATATATCCTCTCGTCCTCTCACTCTTCATACAACACGGGATCTGATCGCCCGCGCATTCTCCGCACACACACGACAAAAAGTCTCGAGTTATTATTACCCATCACTTAAGGAAATCGCAATCAATGGTACCGGCACTCCGGAGACCGGCTCTCCTCCTCCTTCCTGCCTTTGTGTTTCTTGCCTTGTTTTCCATGGCCCTTCCTTCCTTCCTGCTGACTATCCCGCCGCTAACAAGGCTATAATGCCCTTTTCCCATAGAGATCTCTCCGCGCTCTCCGCTCCCCGCTCCGCCACTGACGGTGAAGGTGGATGGAGGGGAGATGTGCATGTGGATGTGGATGTGGATGTGCCGTCGGTCGGTGCGGTGCTTCGGTTCGGGGATCACCGCCTCCCCGATGCGATTGAATGGATGAGGAATTGGGCGGTACTGCTTGCGTTGGTTTTGTGGTGATTTGATGATTTGGTCTGTTGCTGGTTGGGAATCTGTAGTTTACACAGCTTGAATTGATGTCACACGAGTCGTACTATGTTGATATAAGTAACACGATACTGAAGTATTGGTGGTGAAGCCTTAGGTGATCCGAATCCTCTTTCTTTCACTCTTGACGATCCTGGACTGGTTGGATGGAGAACCTTTGAGGGGGATACGGGTTCGAAGGATCGAATATTTTCGTCTTTCCCGGGGGTTTTAGCTTGATATTATACTTTTTGTTCTTCTATTGACATATATATGTATAGGACTAATCCGCATACCCTCAGGGCAATTCAGAGATGGGCCCAATTGCATGTTGCACGTTCTATTGATCGTTCTGACTTCTTGTCGCTCAGGCTACCTAGGTTCACATCGTCTGCAAACAAACTCGCCATCGTCTTCGTGGCTGCTTTCGTCGCAACGGAGGCTGGAGAGCCGCAGAACGGAAAGGATTGAAGGATGAATTCGAGGGGCGTGCTTTTCTGCGATCTTCGGCAGCACCACGAGGCAACGGCAGGGATTGATCTGATCTGGGTTGATCACGGATACCTACCGTAGTGAAGTAGAGTACGAGAGGGCGCTGTCTGTCGTCTTCCCGACTCCCGTAAGGCACTGAGGTCTAGGTTGGAAGTTGGAGGGTGTTTCGGTATATTGGAAGGGATGTGGGTATCATCACGTTCATATTGGGAGCCCACACTGGGTTATAGCTGTAGCAAGGGGTCTTCTATGGACTCGGGATGGTATTGGTCTTCTGTATGGATCTATCGACTTTCCCGGCCGGTATAGTACATGCCGACGGCTTCCCTATGCGATTGGAACGATCGAAGGCAGGTTAGAGCTTTTAGCAATACCCGATAGGTGGCATACGGTATTGAATTATCGACCGGCTTTACTATACGGAGTTGTAGGTTAATCGAATGACACTCGGTATCAAAGTGTACCGAGATGAAGTCAGGGTGTACCTGAACAACAAAAATTGAACAAGACACTTGCTACTACGTTGAACATCTCGACAAGTGGGACCCTACTGTAGGTGCGATTTCAAAAGATACAAGTGTTGTCAGCAATTTCCATCAAATCAACCAGAAGAAAAGCCTCCGAAACCTGCATCAGCGTAGCAACAGGTAATTGTGCAGCCACTCCCACCAATGCCAACACAGCAGGAAGACACATGCGTATGCTCCAAGAAACCTACCGCAAACACGCAGCCCGACTCTTCCAGACCACAACCCCATCTCGAGCGCGAGAGACAGGTGTAGAGCGGTGTGACATGCCAAGCCTGGTGTGCGTGACAACAACGCTACATATACCACAACATATAGCAGCAGCTATACAACCAGCAACAACAAATCTCCCTTGACCGACTACTAGCGAGACGGGCAAAGCAGGGCAGGGTTGGACGTTTGGACCCCGTATACTCGAGATACGAGCCCTTGGAGGCTAAAAGCTATAACGCGAGAGCAGATAAGACCGACGGACGGACGAGACGGAATGGCTTGGAGCCGCGAAAGACGTTTCTCACCGCAAGGGAGGAGTGTTTCGCTGTCGTCGGTTGTCGACAACAATCAATGGAGAGTTTTGTTTCATGACGAGCGTAGCAAAACAAAATTTAGTGTTGTCTGACAATTGACAATTGTTATTGTCAGAAATTCCCTCCCGAGTCGTCAGCGCAGTTGGAAACGATAAATTTAGCTCACTACTGCTTCGCCCGGAATCGATACAAGCAACCCACTTGGAGTGTCTCAGGAAGGCCTAACACGGTGTCAGCTTACTGTGGTGAGTAGTGGCTCGGCGACGAGAACAGCAGTGCAGCCGAGTGGATGGGATCACAGGTTGGAGCGGTGAAAAGTATGCGCAATTGAGTTGTCGGTGGGTGGGAAGTGTAGACGGGTTGATGATGTCGGTGAAGTGGACTGGCGAGTGGCGGAATAGTGGATGACCTTTACATGTTTGATGGTATTGCAGGCGGAAGCAGGGAGGCTTGCACTGTTGGGTGGGAAAGATTGAAAGCGGCGGACTTGGGGGGGCGATCAGCGGCATCCCCACGGCCGACGACACGCAGCACGGGTCTGGGAGAGGACCTTGCTTTGACGCGTTCCTGACGTGCCGCAGCAGCTAACCACTCTCTTCCGATGCCACACTGCCCGAAGGAGGTGCCTTGGTGGGAGTTGTAGTAGCGTATGGTGTTGCACCTCACTTTACCACTCGCCCTCGCTCTGTCTGAAGCCCGAGATGTGCATTATTGCCAACTCCGCCGCCCACGAGCCATTGGGGCGTCTCAGCCTGCACCACCACCGCCGCCGGCCTTCAACCCTCTCGCCAGCGAGTCTGTCTTTGCTGCCCCGTCCATTACATGGCGGCAAAAGTGGAGCCGTGAGGGGACTGCTGAAGGCCAAACTGCTGCTCGACGTATCACCATCGCTGCGTTGGTATGTGAGCTCCAGCGTTTAGCTCCGCGAGCTCGCGGCCTCGCGCTTTGGACCATTGCGCGAGCCGCCGTGCAATGCACCTCGTAGAACCACCTCGAACACGGTGAGAGAATGAGCTTGCCTATATAGCAGCTGTGATTCCTTCGTTTCCTTTCGATCTATTCTCCTCATCCACATCAGCTTCATCGATTCAATCAATCCATCAATCGATCGATTCATCAACAGACCAATCCCTTCAACCACCCTTCAAAACACACACTCACATCACAATGTCTGGCCAAGTCGACACCTCCCGCCTCGATGGCAAGGTCGCCCTCGTCACCGGCTCTGGCCGTGGCATTGGCTCTGCGATGGCCATTGAGCTCGCCCGCCGTGGCGCCAAGGTCGTCGTCAACTACGCCAACTCCAAGGACACCGCCGACAAGCTCGTCGAGGAGATCAAGAAGATGGGCAGCGACGCCATCTCCATCAAGGCAGACATCGGCAACGTCTCCGAGACCATCAAGATGATGGACCAGGCCGTTGAGCACTTCGGCCAGCTCGACATCGTCTGCTCCAACTCCGGCGTCGTCTCCTTCGGCCACATGAAGGACGTCACCGAGGAGGAGTACGACCGCGTGATGCGCATCAACACCCGCGGCCAGTTCTTCGTCGCCCGCGAGGCCTACAAGCACCTGTCGGTCGGCGGCCGCATCATCCTCATGGGCTCCATCACCGGCCAGGCCAAGGGCGTGCCCAAGCACGCCGTCTACTCCGGCAGCAAGGGCGCCATCGAGACCTTTGTGCGCTGCATGGCCATCGACGCCGGCGACAAGAAGATCACCGTCAACTGCGTCGCCCCGGGCGGCATCAAGACCGACATGTACCACCAGGTCTGCCGCGAGTACATCCCTGGCGGAGAGAAGCTCAGCGACGACGAGGTCGACGAGTACGCCAAGACCTGGTCGCCCATGCAGCGCGTCGGCCAGCCCATCGACATTGCCCGCGTCGTCGGCTTCCTCGCTTCCCAGGACGGCGAGTGGGTCAACGGCAAGGTCATTGGCATTGACGGTGCCGCTTGCATGTAAAGCGTTCTCATCCTAGATTTGTTTCTGTTGCTGGAGTACGGGCTAAAATGGATTTGATTGGCGATATCATTCATCTAACGAATTGGGAGGAGAGGCGAGAGAGTATATACCACTTATCGAAGGGCAGCAGGATGGTCAAGTGTTGACAGCCTGCTTGTCAATGAAAGAGAATCTTACCCAAACATGCCTGCCTTCCTTCACTCTTGCGTTCATGAGTCTTCTGATATTTGCGCATTGCAATCCAAAATCTAATCGTGGAAAAAAGAAAGTGTGATTCGCTGATGGTCCAATCGACGTCTTTTCGACGATACGAAACTAGATACATATAAGTTAACAGATACTGCTAGTCAATGTACTGTTTCTCCACTGGATCCAGCGCTCCTAAGTATGCACCGTTAAATCAAGACAAGGAGAACCATATCAATCACCCGCCAAGCATACCATCCAAGTCGCCAGAGTCGAACACGATCTTGCGTCTCTTGACAGGTGGGCGTGTATCCCGCCGCTCCTCAGGAACCTCCTTCTTGACGACATGCGGCTCTGTGCCACGCTTCAAGCAGACCATGGCTGAAGGATCATCCAGTCGATGCGATAGGGCTGTGGGCTCTACACCCAAGCGTATCTGGAAGAGGGGACGACGATCGACGTCTTCGTTGGACGACTTGAGCTCGGCGCGAACGTAGTCTGCTACCTGGTGGCTCCACGATATAGGCTTGACGTAGCTTGTGTAGTTTTCCATCCGTTGTTTGTGCGCCACGGATGCCTCGATGAATGCGAAAAAGCTGTCACTTTGGAACTGGTTAGCACTTGTTGTCATGAGTCGTTCGAATGCTTATTTAGAAATGGGGTCGCGTACTCTGGCTTTTGTCGCCAACCTTGCCATCGCTTCACATCCCTCCACTGGATGCCACATTCGTACGCGCAGAACTCGTCCAGATGGGGAAATGCATCTAGATGTGGCAAACACCACTTGGTGACCCCCGGTTGACGGTACAGGGCTATGAACCGCAGGTGCTGGAGAGCGCCTCTATCTTTTGCCGATTCGGCCCAGGATCTCAATACCCGATCATTGATGCCCGTGTCTGCGGAAGGCCTGGAACTCGTGGCCATGAGGAAACTGCGTAGGTTGTCAAGCTTTGACAGATGGACGAGTTCTTCTAGAGGAATGTCACCCTTTGTGATTTCAAGGCTCGTGATCCAAGAGCAGTCTGTGCTGGAGGAGCAGACAATCGCCATTCCAATCGACGGAAGGGATAAAGGGCGACGGACTTGCAAAAGGGACGTCTGGCCAATGCTGGATCGTGCGAAGATTTTCCAGATGCGCGGGTCGTCAAGTTGTCTTCTCTGGGGTTAGAATCGGCTTGCAATCGGCGTTATGTTTGTTGCACTTACGAGCGGGTGATGGCCTTCCATATCTTCTCCAACAATGTGGGCGGAACCGTACTCAAGGAGTCTTCATCTAGCATGCTCAGGCTGCGAAGTATCTTGAGCATTGAAAGCTCGACTAGGGTTGGCGGACCATGTTCAGGAGAAACATAATCTGGGCTGCGGCCGATGCATTTCATCAGGCGTCTGAGCCCATTCTTTTTCTTCCTTGAGAGATCAACTACAGTCTCATTGAAGACCAGTCCCGAGTTCGGGTCGTATGGCATGGTCACAGCAGTGCTCTAGTGGTGGTGACGGGAGCCAACTGCCTGTACGTACGTCTGATGTCGACTCGGGATGTTACCTCTGCTCTTCTGCGGCGGAAATGGATGCAATTGATGCCTTTACTCCGCAGGCTCCTCTTCTCCACGAAGTTTTCGTTATATAGCCGTCGGGCTCCGCTGACATAACGCTCGTCTGTGATTGTTGGAATGGTCTTCAGGTGTCGGTAAGTAGTTATCGATAAGGTAGTGTTCATGGTGGATGATATTGATGTAGGGTTAGGGTATAATCGTCTTCAAATACAGGGCCTGACTTCGGGCCGCGTGAGCGGGAGTGGAGCTGTCTCACCTCTCATGGGCGATCTCGCTCATTCACACTCAATCATCCTCTCACGACTCCATATCACTTCCTCTGGCATCTGCCTTGTGATTACCGCCCGCGCAACATGCTCCCTGCTCTCTACCACCAACGGCAATGTTGATTCGAAAACACTCCCTCTTGACGAGCTCCTATGGCGGCCTCCAATCCTTGTCCGCCACACAGTCGCAGTCGTCGACGTCATCAACTTGCTGGACGAACACAATAATCGGAAGACTATGTCCGCACCTCACACCGAGAACGTACGCTACAATAAGCGGCGATAGCAAGAATCATGGCCACAGCCACGTGGACGACTGGCCTATGCCGCCAAAAGGGCAGAAATGGCCGACTCCATACCAGATCTTCGCCTTGAAGAAGAACGAGGCCTACAGCAAGTCTCGCTTCTACCACCTTGTCAAGATCTACCACCCGGACAGAGGTGGCATTTCTGCCAGCAGCATGTCACACGAAATGAAGTCTGAGCGGTATCGTCTGGTGGTTGCTGCCAACGTCATCCTCTCCGATCCAGCTAAGAGGAACGCATACGACAAAGTAGGCGCAGGATGGGATGGTAATTCGGAGGTTGCAGGATCGGCAAAGAATGGACCTTTTGGTTCCAACCAGGGCTGGCGCGATCCCTCTGATCCTGTGTGGAAAAATGCGACGTGGGAGGATTGGGAGCGCTGGCGGGAGGCACGCGATGATGAAGCCATGGGCATAAAGAGGGAGAAGCAGTCGCCGTTGTACATGAGCAACGGCACTTTCGTTGCGCTCATAACGCTCATGGCGTTGATGGGAGGCGGTGCAAACGTTCACCGCGCGCAGGAGAATGGCCAGAACTTTGTCGAGCAACGGGACATTGTCCACGACCGGGCTGCAAAAGAGTTGAGGAAGGTCAAGCAAGACGTTCAAGGAATGCGCGGCCGCGATGAAAGGATACAGTGGTTCCTCCGAAACAGAGAGGCCACCATGGGCATCGCGACAGACGACGTTGAGACGATGCGGCAAGAGAGGGCTGACAGACTTCTGCCGAACCGCGAAATCTGCCGTAGTGAGGACATTGTCGAAAGCGGGACCTGAGTCCAGTTTCGGCCGCAGGCTTCAGCATCCCGTCGCTACACATGCCGCGCCTTTTGTTATCGTCATACACATTGCCAAGCCGCAAGCTGAGAACAAGGCTCCCTTGCAAAGCTTCGGCAGTCAGCCTGCAAGCACCATGCACTATGCATGCAACTCCACCGGTTTCCTGTTACGGACTGCGATGACTACTACACTCGGCGCCGCCGATGTATGCTGCTGTTGCTTTAGTCCGCTGACGCCGCGCCCGAAAGATCCATCTATTGATGCAAGCGAGGCGAGGGTCAGCCCTGTACACATCATTTCAACCGGGCTCAGCAACATGCTGCAACTCCATCAATTGTACGGCTCGGAACTGACGCCTGAGAAAAGTGTACGATTCATGAGCCACGTCGACAGGGCATGCGAGCCGTCAGACCCGTGCGTTTGTCGCTCGTGCTTGCTATACTTCAACGTACGCTTCCGTACCTCCCGAAATACAGGATAAGGTGGAGTTGTGGAACCTGACATGATTTAGATCACTTCGCATGCGCGCGAATGCTCCTCTGTGCTGTACGGCTCTGAGCCGAGGACAATGGGCCGCATGCGTGCATCCAACCTCCACCTGCGATCGCCAGGCGTATGTTGCGAATTCAACATAGCAATTCACTCCGCCTATACTTGGAGATGTCTTCAATCATCTACAGACCAGTGGCCGACCGGCGTATTTTGGAAATAGGTAGTAAGGTCAAATGCGATAAGTAGGCTCCAATATTCAGCATCCGGTGCAAGGGAAGCTTACTTTTTCTCTTGTATCATCCAATGGCTATCACTACTATCGCTCAGGCATATTCCAATGGTTTGTGCTACCCTCAACAAAGACAGCCGCCACAAGTCACCGAGAAGCTATGTCTCTCCCATTCCTTCACTTGCAGCACGACCATCTTGATCTTTCAAACAAGGCTTTAGAATGCCGGAGACGTGCTGCTGGTGTCCGTCAATTTCCTTCTTGCTGTGATTTCGACTTGTGAAGGCCCAGGCGACCAATCCTTAGATACACTTGGTAGGAGTGTACTTATTCCCGACACACCCCGTGTCCTACAACACCCACGCGACGAAGATCATCGCGGCGAGAAGGATGACGTTGACGAGTAAATTGGTGTGTTCGTTGAGTTTTTCCACAATCTCAACTTGCTTATCGATGAAATCGTTGACGGAGGTGGGATTTCCTTTGGTCGGTATCGGACGATGGGAGTTGCCAGTGAGTTCGTGTTTGATTGGGGCTGCTTCTGAGACGGTAGTCGACTCTCCTGCCGAGCTCTGCGGCGTTTCGCTTCCAGCGGTGGTGTCAGAGCCACGCGTACCGTTGTGTTGGCTTGCTCTTGGTTGCGCGAAAGAGGAGGCCTCTGGGCTCGACATGGTGGCGGTTCTTAAGTCTTTGTGTCGGGAGTCGATGTGGTGTGGCCGTGTGCTAGATGGGATGCTGTGAGATGATCAGTCCGACTGGGAGTATGATCCCTTGTCTTATATATTCCATCAAGCATATGGTCAGATTGCTACGGTGACAAACAACCTAGGTATATTTGTCTACCTTACCCACATCGGAACAAACATCAGTCAAAACTACACATGGCTTCAGAATTAGCAAGAAGCGCAGATTGGTTTCGTAATCGAACTTACAAAGGAAAACTTCACTTCCAGGAACAACCTGTATGAATAAGCGCGTGGATATACCTGTTTCGTTCACACTTTGTGGCATGCGTTCTTTGACTTCTTCCATTCATCCTCACCACCATGACCGTCTTCTCCTCTCCTCGGCTTCTAGGTGAAGCGCAAACACAGTGTAAATCATGAGGAAAACGATCATGAAGATGAAGCAATGTTGCCTGAATTTGGTCTCAATCCAGGCCATCTGCTGCGCGTGGCGCTCGTCGAGCCTGGCCGCGAGGGTGTTGTACTTCTCTTCGATGGCCCGAAGAGCGTTCAAGTCAGCCTCTGTGATGGTCGTCAGATTTCCTGTCATGCCATTAGACGGTTCTTTTTCGGGCCCGTCGGCAGCATCAGCAGGATCATTGGCAGGATCAATATTGAGAGGGTCCGAATCAGCAGGGGAGTCGGCAGCAGTAGCAGCAGCAGCAGCAACAGCAGCCTCTCTCTTCCGCAACGCCCTCCTGGCCTTTTTCGAAAGGCGAGAATTGCGCGTGGAGTGCTCAATTGTCGTCGGGTCTGCTGTGACCACAGGTAATGATTCGTGTTCAGCACCAGTAGAGGCAGCAGCAGCATCTTTCTCTCTGCGCAAAGCTTTCCTGGCTTTCTTCGACAGGCGAGAGTTCTGCACGGAGCCGTTCGCTGTCGGGTTCGCGGTGACGACAGGCGATGATGCACTTCCAGGGCCGGCGGAGGCAGCAGTAGCGGTAGCTTTCCTATTGCGTGCAGCTCTCCTGGCTTTTTTCGAAGGGCGTTTTTGGCGTGTGGAGCTGATTGTTGTCGCTTCTTTGGTTGTCGTCGGATTGATCGGGACACCGCCTGACGATTCGCTTTCAGAGTCGGAGGAAGTAGAGCTATTAGCTCTTTGTCGGACTGCTATGGGTTGAGTGAGGCTGGGCGCTCCTGCTTGCACCATCATGTCCATTGTAATGGTGTTTGACTGCTTTGCTGTAGTTGTGGGTCGGTAGTGTGGGATGATGGTGTATTGATGGTGGTAAGTGACGCTAAATGAATGAGGTGTTGTGGGATATATGGAAAGATTGGCTGGAAGTCATTAGATATTGTTCATGAAGTATTCTGTCAAACACAAGGGGAGAGAATTAAGGTGAGACACACAGTCCGTGCTGCCTCCCTGTCTCTTCCTCTTCCACACATACCTACGTGTAGCAAGATCAATTCAGCCCGGCTAAATCGGACTCTGAAGTGAGTGAAGTTCGCTGCTTGTGTCAGACCGCGAACGAACAAGCTAGATATGCGATTCTTTGCTGGGTACGTCCCGGCATCCTGAGATTCAGATTTCGATCAAATGGTAAACGACGTATGTATCGTCACCTCCTTCTATCCAATTTCCGATCTTTCTTGTCCTCGAGGGGTCTTCTAAAGTACATGTGGTCTTGCGGCCGGTCACAAGAATTCCGACTTTGGCCATTGTTTTCAGTCAGTTCTCCAACAAAACAACGCCCAATTCGCATACACTTACCAGCAGCAAGGTGCGGGCCATAATCTCTGCAGCCGACATCATAATACAAAACTCTCAACAAAACTCGCATAGCGTCTGTTCCGCTTGCAAGTTCTGATCCATATCGTCATACAGAACGTGAGGAGCGCTCCGACGCAGATCATGTCTCGGCAGACAGTGTCATAAACATCGAGGTTGTCCAGCATGTTGTCGAGCCGCTTCTCGGTGAATGCGATCGAGCCTATCGCCAGACAGAGAACAGAGAGCACTCCAGCGTAGAACATGCCTCGGAAAATGGAGTTGTGGAAATGAAGAAATCCAAGCATGTCGTCGAGCCGCTGTTCGTTGATGGTGATCTCGTCTGTAGAGGGTGCGTTTGTTCTCGTTTCCTTGATGGTCTTTGGACTTGACATCAAGTAGTCCAACCACCCACGCTCATTCTCAGATTTCCAGCCAGGCGGTGATATCCCGTCTTGCATGCTCATGAAGGTGGTAGAGTTTGCGTTTTGTTTTGTTGTGTCGGGAGATTTGATCAGAGTCGTTGCGGACTGGGAAGGAGCGGGGTCTGCGCTGTGTTGATGAGGGTGAATGGATGAAGTGAGCGTGGGATTTTCGGCGTTGCAAGGTGCTTTTATCGATGCTGAGGTAGTGTTATCAGGAAGGTCGATTGCTGAGCTCTCGTGTCTCGGCTGGCAGCAGTAAGAGTAGTGGAGGTTCTGGGCGGCAGCTTGTTCTCCCGCATCAACCTCAGCGGAAATAGCCTCTAAGTCAGGACGCACGTTTTGGATGTCTTGTTTGCAATTTCAAAGTCGTCCTTTGGTGAGTGAGGTGATCGTAATGGCGGTGGACGAGAGGTTGTCATGTATGAGTTAGTTCAAGGACTGCATAGCTTGACTTGTATATATTTCGAATCTAACAGGTGATTAGTTGCAAGTATGAGACGTCGTGTATTTGCTACCTCAGCCTGCAGCGAAACGGCATCGATTCGAGTGAAACTGTACTTCGACAGGTGTGAAACGTGCTTCTTTTTTTTTGAGACACTGATATGCTTAGATATGCGTGACACATCTGACATATGCAGGGTGTTCATGCAACTTGCAACGGTCAGAAGCTACACGACATGTTCAGAGGTCTGGAAGTCCACATGATGGACGTAGAGCACGAGTGCTTAGGTGGCAGAGAGATATTTCATCGATATACCAACACAGAGCTCGGGAGCGTGTATCTTTGAGCTCCACATACGTGTAGCAAGCCAGAGGGAATTTTGGCATACCGTCGTCTCGTCGTTGAATTCGTGGTGATCGTAGCTTCGTGTTCTTGAGGTTGACATGTTGTACTCCCGCGCTCACGCCTCGCGACTTTCCAGAGCCCTCTTGCAACCTTGGCGGACTTCTTCCACACCCGAAACAGTGCCCCATTTGTCGAGTAAAGCCGATATGCGATCCCACTCAGACTCAGCTTCCTCTCTCTCGCCGTCGTCTACAAGCCTCTGCAACCGCCCGGGCGCATCGAGTACCCATCGGACAACTCTTTGTTGATCTTGCTTCTTCCTCGCGTCAGAATCCCCAGCAGCATCTACAGACCCATGTTGCCTTTTCAGCGACTCGGACAAAGCAGTCGCAGTGTCAGCAATATGGCCAATGGCAGGTGTGAGCGTAGCTGTCGTCGGCGTCAGGGGATCCATATTTGTGCGCATTTTCCGTATCGTGTCCGTAGCGGCGATTAGCTTCGAGTAGTTGTCGTATACCAGAGCTTTCTTCTCGCCGTCCAGAGTGCGAATCTCGCTCACGAGCCCTGCTTCGACGCGCATCACACCCTCCAAGCCTTCTTTCGCGAGCACGTCTTTGACGTATTGCTCCGGGTCGAAGCCATCTTTGTCCAATTCACTGACGACTTCGGGATCTAGTGTGGGAGCTGGCGGAGCATCTTTGCTGTCTTCTGTTCCGCCTGCTTTGAGATTGTAGTAGTCGCGGAGCGCTGCGCGGTTGCGGCGGAGGTTGCCTGTCGCTGGGCCTGGGCCAGTGTGTGGTTGGCGAGTTGCAGAGACAGAGCGGTCGGTGGAAGTGGAAGTGCGGCGCGAAGACAGCGCGATTGAAGGTCTGGGAGAAGCTATTGTCGACATTGTGAGGAGGTTGGAGTTTGTCGTCTGGATGTTGCTGATCACTTGGCTTTGAGTTGCATGTGACAGCGAGCGCGCGGCAAGATCCGAAAGCTATAGCCAAGTGGGTTGTGGTATTGAATCATTGAATGCTCACCTCACTGTTCCATCTACCTTACACACCACTTTGTAGAATGCAGACGGCAGGTACCGTAGGTATTGGGAGACGCATCATGTTGTTCGAAGTACAAGAGATGACAGGTTCAGAGATTCATGCGATTGGACAGGGTTGGTAGCACCGCTCGATACCTATCGCACCCCGGTTCATGCTGTGCTACACTGTGCCGTGGGCTCGGAAGGGTATCTTGCATTGAGAACGACTGCTATTCGGTCGGCAAGGAATCACTTTGGGTTGGGTGTTCGAGACGACTCCGTTTGTGTAGGTAGGTGTTTGCCCACGTGGCTCGCTCCTTCCCTGCGAGGCCGGCAGCCTTTCCTTTCCATCCCCTCTTCACTTCATATCAGCTCTGCACTTCCCCTTCGATGCTGTTCGCAGCCTTCTGGGCAAATTCGACACCCTCAATTCACCGCGAAAATGGATCTGTTCGTCACTAATGTACCGGCCCATGTCACGCAGAAGCAACTCACGGCGTCTTTCATCAAACCTCTCAAGGAATGTGGCATCGCCGACTTTCATTGTGAACTGCCGCGAGGGAAGCAATTTGCCTTCATCACACTCCTCAATCCCTCGGCCGGACAGCGTTCCCTAAGTCTGTATGATGTTCCGCAGCGCGCACCGAGGACCTTGCAACCCAAACAGCACGTCGTTTGCTGCGGCCATCGTCTTCGCTGCCAAATCAGCAATAACAAGCCTACCGAGCATGGCATCAAAGCATTGGGACTTGAAGCCTCCAAGCGAGTGGCAGAGTCGGTAGTCACTGCGCCGCAGCATGGCCATCAGACCAAGAGGTTCAACATATCCAACATCCATTGTGGTATGTGGGACTACGACGAGAGTTCAGAGCTTGTGTTCGAATCGCATTTCCATTTGTTCAAACCGGGCTATATCATCTTCGGTCAAAGGGAGGCGATCGTGCTGCGTGGAGCGTTTGGAACAGATCAAGTCCGTATGGATGTGAGCCACTACTCCTGCGACAACGTGACGCTTGGCGAGTATTTCGCGCCGACAATCACGTTCACGCTGCAACACTCTCCGAAGTTCTACAAAGTCGAGGGAGAGGATGTACTCGAAGCTGCTATGCGGGCATTGCACTTTGGCGAAGACGTAGGACGCCAGGCCGCGAATTCAATCCGCAAATCAAGGGTGCTCGGACTGGATGAGGCGCATCGAATGGTAGCTGGCGCATGCAGAGTTTACCAGGTGCGCTTGACTGATGGCAGCGACCTTTCCAAGGTGAGAAACCTACTGCAGAGCACGGCAAAGATGCCCACCCAAATGTCTTTGGCAACGAAATTGCACTGTCCCAGGGACTCGTTTGAACGAGCATGGAGGCTCCTCAATACGTTTCTCACAGACACCGCTCTTTATGGCAAGATGCCATGGGAGATACGATTCCAGGTGGACCGAATTGCACGCGGCGGCTACCTCTCGCCCTCGAAGGTCTTCGATCTGCTGCCCGCCATCCGTCGCTCGTGGGAGGCAAAAGGCGTCGACCCAGTTGCGAATGCTTTGAGGAGGCTGGTCAGGCGACTACCGATTCCTGGGCCCGATACCTACAAACGGTACACGATCAAGTCGCTCGAAGCCGAACTCTTGGGGTTGGCAGATTCGTACGACTACTACGCGCCCGAAAATCCCTACGAGACCGTGAAGAAACATCAGCACATCAACCTCATCCATCGAGTAGTCATCACGCCCACCGGAGTCTATTTGGAAGGCCCGGACCCGGAGCCTACCAATCGAGTTCTGCGAAGATACCCCAAGCATACAGATCACTTCATCAGAGTCGTTCTCACAGATGAGGACAGTGGGGCTGTTCGACACAACCCTAGAGCGTCACAGAGGAACGTATACGATGGCCGATTCCGTGCTATGCTTGATCGGAGTATCACGATCGCGGGCAGGGCATTCGACTTCTTTGGCTTTGCCAACTCAGCACTCCGAGCCCACTCGTGCTGGCTCATGGCTCCTTTGGTAGATGACGGCACTCTCTTGCTTGCGCCAATGGTCCTCAGAGTACTGGGCAATTTCGAGGTAATCCGGATTCCCGCAAAATGTGCCGCTCGAATTGGGCAAAATTTCACCGACACCAACGACACCATCGACCTCCTGCCCGAAAGCGTTGGCGAGCTTGCCATCGTCACGCGCAATGGGTACGACTTTGGCGACGGCGTTGGCACAATCTCAAAAGACCTCCTGATCAAAGTCTGGCGCGTCTATGGCACAAGGCGACTCGGACGACATGCATCAGCAGAAAGGCAGAGTGTGGCATGCGAGGTCATCGCATGGCTCCATCAAGGAACTTTGCAATTATGTTCTCCATCAGGCCAGCTTATACGGCGTGTTGTACGAGGGTTACATGGACCTTGCAAGGGATATTCGTGCAGGGTATGTTGAAATCCGCATTGGGTCAGGCGATCTACCCAAGCCGTCTCTCTCCCTCTGACGAGGAGCGTCCATGTTGCTGGCCACTGATCCAAGCTAATACCATGCAGATACGAGGACAGTCTGATCGACATATTGTACGCGAACAGCCCAACCGTCAACATCCCGCTCTCGGAAGCCGAAGCTTTCGCAGGCACGATACTCGGCAGACAGGGTGGATCACAAGGTCGAACCCTTCGCGAGCTCAGCAACACCATGCGCGAGCGATTCGAAGCTGTGTGCGAGTACTACACAATGCGCATCATCCAAGGCGACGCAGCCATGCACCAGAACGAATATTTGGACGCCCTTTACGACGTTGAAGAGCGTGGAATTGAAGCCTGGCCACGCGCCATCGCATGTCTGGTGGTTGCCTGCCGTGAGAGAGGTCTGCCGGATTAGCGTCTTGGTGAGCTGAAGAGCTTCAAGTACATTGCTGCGGCGACTTGTCTCCGAGAGCTCGAGCGCACGAGAAAGGGTCCGGGCAAGCATGGACCGCTGCCAACATGCGGATTCTGAAAGGTTGTTGAAGGTGAAGATACTAGAGGCATGGTTCAGGTCCAGGAGGGGTTCGCTGCTGAAGCCAGTCGCACAGCATAGACGATAGAGCAGATAGAGGAAACAAAAGTCTGCCTTCATGCTCCAATGCTCCCTCGCAATGGCGCCCGGCAATACCAGCAGATAGTGAGCGACTTCGATTCACTGTCAACCCCATCAAGTCCTCATCCCGGCCTTCTCCTTCAACACCTTCTTCCTCTCTTCCCTCCACTTCCGATCCCAAGCATCGACCTTCCCACCCAGAACCTCCACACACCTAGGCTCTAATAGAATGACACCCCTCGCCACCTCAAAATCCCTCAACACAAGCTTAGTCCCAATCGCCATCTCGACACTCACCCCCTGAACACTCCTAACCTCCAACCCATAAACCTTCGTCCCCTTCGCATCCTGCAAGAGCAGCTTATGCGGCCCAGCAGACCCGCTCTCACCCCCGGCAGCAACACCGCCACCACCCTCCCCCTCCTCCGCAGGCAAAACCCTAACAATCTCCCTCCCCTTCGTCGTCTCCCCCCGTTCCTGCGCCTCAAGCGCCTCGACTTGACTCCAGCGACTCCGACCTACATCCTCGACATCCAAAATTTGCACCGCGATCGGACCGGGCAGACGCTGGGATTTTATCGCAGGATCCGAGATCGTGGCCGGGGAGAAAGTTGTCGAGGGGGAGGTTTGGAGGGTGCTTGTGAGGTCTGAGGCTAGGAGGCGGAAGAGGGCTGTTTTTTGGAGGGCTGGGAGGGGGGTTGTGGGTCTTGTTGTTGGGAGGAAGGTGGCGAGCCAGGTGCTGTTGGGGGGGAGGGCTTTGGTGGTTAGGTGGGTTGAGATGGCTGTGGCGAGGTCGGGGTTCATGGTTGGGAGTGGTTTTTCGTTGGTGCTGGAGATGGTGTCTGGCGTCAGTCGTTCAACTGAATCTTTCCTTTTTGTTAGATGGCGATTATCCTATTTTGGTTTCACAGATTCCCATGGAGAGTCCTGATCCTGAGTTTCGTCGACAGGTTGATGTTGTTGATTTTATATGGGAGACTTTATTGGTGGTTTTGAGACATGGGGGTTGGAGAAGTGGAAGAAGCGCGGGGGCTTTCCGCGTTATGTTTCCAACAACGTCACTCACGACATACGGCCATCTTGCTTTCCAAAGTTGTCATCTAGAGTGTCAGAAGCAAAGATGGATGCTCGAGTACTTGACTATATTGATGATCGGCTAGCTACCTCGTCTGATTTTGAAGCACTTGACTCCTTGATTGAGAATGTCAAGGAGCAGCAGGATTTACTGAAGAGACAGGTACTCAACGCTCAGTTCGCGTCTGGTACAATTGTACACGTAGCTAACGAATAACAGCTCGATGATGCCCGACGAGACCACACGCAAGCACGGACAGAGACAGACAGCCATGCTGCTGGGATTCGAAAGAAAGCTGAGGGTTTCCAGAAAGAGCAGGCGGACATAGATCGTAGACTGCTTGTCGCGACACAGTCCGAGACTAGCGATGAGGCGGCGCAGACATTCGAGGCCAGCATGGGCAGGTTGAGGAAGCTTGAGGTTGCAGCAGGCTATGTGGAACTCCTCAAAGATGTGGACGCGCTCAGGTAAGTCATTTGGGTACACCTCTGTTCGTTCAAGCAACACACGCTGACGAAGATGTAGCACCGAATGCATCTCTCAACTCGGCAAATCGGACGAAGCGGCCCTGCAGCCCTACCGGAAACTCCAGCTCTTGATTTCTACCCTCCAACCATTGCAAGAAGCAGCAGAAGGCGCTGCGCCTCACTTGCTTGATCACATCGTCCAGCAGGTGGATAAAGTGAAGGCTCACATCCAGAAATCCTTCTCGGATGATCTTGAGGGAACTTTGAAAAAAATGAACTGGCCCAAAGCTACAAGCACTGTCCCTATAGCACTACAAGAGGAATGGGAGAGGAATGTCGGACGACTACTTGACCTGCAGAGATCGGATCTGGAAGCACGCGACAAGATGGGTACTTCACGCCCTAAGAGTGGTGATCCTCCTGTCTTGCTGCCTCTCGAGGTCCTTGTGCGACCTTTGGAACAACGTTTCGCATACCATTTCTCGGGCAACAAGCCCACCAACCGACTCGACAAACCGGAGTACTTCCTCTCGCACACCGAGAAGCTCATCGAGGGCTACAGCGAGTTCATTCAAAACTCGGTACAGCCTTTGCTGATCAAGCATTTCCGAGGCTCAGACTTGTCTCTCACACCTGCATATATTGACGCCATGTGCGCCTTCATCAACGCCCTCCTCCCTATGGTCCAGCGTAAGATCACGTCTTTTGCATCGCAAGTCACGTCTCAACCAAACCTTCTGAGCCACTTGGTGCATCAGGTGCTCGACTTTGACAAACTGATGGAAGACAACTATGCTTACACGCCGGAATCGCCTTCGGTACCGTGGCGAGGATTGGCATACTTTTTGCTGGATACTAGTGGGTACTTCCAACGCTGGCTGGACGTCGAGCGCGATTTTGCCCATGCCCGTTATGCGTCCATCATTGAAAACCAGGAAGGTGGCGAGCTGGATTGGGACTCGGTCGCCAGCGACGCTACGAAGCCCACCAAGGCGGCCATACGCGTCAACGATCTTCTCGAGACGGTCACCGATCGTTACCGCCCGTTGACAAGCTTCAGCCAGAAGCTGCGTTTCTTGATCGATATTCAGATTGCCATCTTCGATCAATTCCACGCACGGCTTCATTCGAGTCTGGAAGCTTACATCACCATGACTTCAACCCTAGCGCGCCAACTGCATGGTATCAGCAAAGAGGACCAGTCGGAACTTCAAGGCGTCAAAGGACTTGACAGGCTATGTCGAGTATTCGGCTCAGCTGAGTACCTCGAGCGAGCCATGAGGGACTGGAGCGACGACATCTTCTTCCTAGAAATGTGGGACGAGCTCCAAGACCGGGCCAACAACCGCGATCAAATCTCCCGAAATCTTGGTAGTCTACAAGAGATCCAGAGCAAGACTTCTGCTGCTGTGGGCCAGGACAACCTCGGCGGAGCAGCGGAGCAAAGTGGCGCCCTCTTCGACGAGACGGCCGAAGCCTACCGCCGCCTTCGCGTTAGAAGCGAATCCATCATAGTCGAGACCCTAACCTACAACATCCGCGAAGCCCTGCGTCCCTACACCCGCATCGGCACATGGGCCTCGCTATCTACAAGTGCCACTGGTGGATCCATCTCCGCAGAGCTCGACCCGGCTCTTCGCTTGCTGACGGATTATCTGACATTCCTGCACAAAGCTCTCGGCAAGGTACCTCTTCGCCGCGTCTGCCGCCAGCTCTGCCACGCTATCCAGACCTTCCTCTGGGACCAGCTCCTCGTCCGCAACTCCTTCTCCACCGCAGGTGCCACGCAGCTCAAGACTGATCTCAACGCCCTCTGCGCCACTATCGATCAATATGTTGGCACGGGTCAGGCGGAGCGCGGTATGCGTCGCTTACACAATGGTGTCGCCCTGCTGTCTCTGCCTGTGAAATCCGAAATCCCTCGCGTGCAGATTACTGCTGCTGATCCTTCGGATGATAACAACGACGACGACACAGCTTGGGATGAAGACGGCGATGCTGACGACGCTGCTGGTGCTGATGATGCTGCTGGGACATCTGAGGACGTCGATGGTACGAAGGGTGGAAGGTCCATGGGGCTCTTCGAAGTCGAGAGATTGGTGTTCATGGACAACGAGAGCGCTAGGCATGCGCTGGAATTGATTGGTCTGGAGAGTTTGAGTGAGGGCGACGCCAGGAGTTTACTCGAGAGGAGGGTGGAACTTGGTAGTTAAGGTATTGGCTGATTGATTCATGACAGATTCGCGTGTACCTCATTGCAATCCTTCACTTGCTGTCGCCATGCGCACGTGACAAGAAGTTGTCTTGCACCAGCATGTGAAGTTGACTGATCACGGTCACAATACGTCCTCCGTCACGGAAACGACACGACCCTCAGCATGCGACAAGGTCGCGTCTTGTGACAATTCACGTGTATTTAGAACCTGCTGATGTCCCTCATTGTGATGATTTGATTCCACCACACACTAAAGGTTGGCCTCTTGCGACACACCCAAAACTCCACAACCGGCCACTCGCCAAAGAACCATCTACCTTACCGTTCACTATGCTCCCGCCTGTTCCACCGCCATACTTCGATGTTCCCGCGTTCACGTATCGCCCAGAGTTCGGTAGTCATGGCGCCGAATCACTCAAGTCGCCGATACACT
>Ga0265797_10000845_pt1 | contig 55826 bp, 52 predicted proteins | sample P2T30metagenome_FD_192433 | JGI IMG/M metagenome (GOLD analysis project Ga0265797, IMG submission 192433) | Plant litter microbial communities from East Loma Ridge, Irvine, California - P2 T30 | ecosystem: Environmental > Terrestrial > Plant litter > Unclassified | place: USA: California...
GACCATTGTGGCCATGATCAGCGCAACCCAAAACGTTTTCCACCGTCCGCGTGACAAGCAACAACAGGCCGACCAGAAGAAGCAGAAGTTCAACGACCCCTCTGGCGATCACATAACCCTTCTCAATGTGTACAACGGCTGGAAGCAGGGAGGATTCAGCACGCCATGGTGCCATGAGAACTTTGTCATGCCGAAGAACATGCAGCGCGTGCGCGACGTCCGAAATCAGTTGCTGCAGATTATGGCACGACACAAACACCAGGTCGTGTCGTGTGGCCGCAACACGATCAAGGTCCGACAAGCTCTGTGTTCAGGCTTCTTCCGCAACTCGGCGCGCAAAGATCCTGCCGAGGGCTACAAGACGCTTGTTGAGGGCACACCAGTCTACCTCCATCCCTCTTCTTCACTGTTTGGCAAGCCTGCTGAACACGTTATATACCACTCTCTTGTCGAGACGACGAAGGAGTATATGCATTTCTGCAGTGCTATCGAGCCAAAGTGGCTTGTCGAAGCGGCGCCGACGTTCTTCAAGGTTGCGCCAACGGACAGACTGAGCAAGAGGAAGAAGGCCGAGAGGATACAGCCTTTGCACAACAAGTTTGCAGGTGAAGACGACTGGAGGTTGAGTGCACAGAGGAGGGCTGGTAGGGGCGGTGGTGGAACATGGGGTTAATCTTAGCGGTTTGACGATAGTTTGTGTATGATACCTTTTCACAGTAATTGAGATCTGTAGGACGCTGAAATCCATCCACTGATGCTGCACGTATATCGTATCCCTACCATTCGTCGTGATGTTCATGGCGTGCACAGACCCACACTTACTTCCCCATCCGGACAGCGCGACCGCGTTTTCGCGTGTTTACAGTCCCCGCAAGACTCCTGTATAGCAAACAGCACCCCACATAACATACCCATACGCACACCATGTCTTCGTTACTAGACCTCGCGCTCAATTCTGATGCCGCTCCCACTCCCTCGAGCGCGTACGGTAACGATGCACGCACACCGCAAATGCGATCCTCGTCTGCGAGACCCCGCGGACCACCCTCTGAAAGCGCCGGCGCGAACAGCGATGTAGAGGGAGACCCTGACGACGAGATTATCGGAGCACGGGTACCAGGGAGGCGCACAAATGCCCCGCGAACAGACATCCCCAAGGTAGTGGACGTTACTGGAGAGACGTTATCGCTGCGGTTCCAGGAGTTCCTCGAAAAGTGAGCCTCACGACAGCAGCCTCATGCTGTGCACTGTGCTGATGTCAGGATAGCTACACAGAAGATCCCTCGTCATCGGCTCTTCCCGCCTCGAGTGCCGTGCCCACCACAGACAAATACTACATTGCCCAAATACGGGGCATGCGACTGTACGGACTGTCCACCCTCTACGTCGACTACACACATCTCCTCAGGCACGAAGATGGCATTCTGGCCGCGGCCATTGCGAGTGAATACTACCGCTTCCTGCCGTACATGGTTCGGTCGCTCCACAACCTCATCGCAAAGTACGAGCCCAAGTACTTCCGCCAGCACAAGCAGCCCGCCTCGACTGCCTCTGCAGCCGGTACCTCGAGCGCCGGCAACGCTACAAGCCAGAACGAGAGTCTCAACGAGAAGACGTCGAACCAGCAGACCGACAAGCTGTTCACCCTGGCCTTTTACAACCTGCCTCTTGTGTCCCGTATTCGCCAGCTACGCACCACATCAATCGGCAGCTTGCTTTCCATCTCTGGTACTGCGACGCGAACATCTGAAGTTCGACCAGAGCTTTCAATGGCCACCTTTGTCTGCGAGATCTGCAACACCGTCGTGCCGAACATCGAACAGACTTTCAAGTACACAGAGCCGACACAATGTCCCAACATAACTTGCATGAACAGAGAGGGCTGGCGTCTCGATATCAGGCAGTCAACTTTTGTAGATTGGCAAAAGGTGCGCATCCAGGAGAACAGTTCAGAAATTCCCACTGGCAGCATGCCCCGAACAATGGACGTTATCCTTCGAGGAGAGATGGTGGATCGGGCAAAGGCTGGCGAGAAGTGTATCTTTACGGGCACAGTGATTGTCATTCCAGACGTAAGCCAGTTCCGCGTACCTGGTGTGCGCCCCCAAGCAATGAGGGATACCGCAAACACCACGCGAGGCAACGATGTCGGTGGGTCAGGTGTCAGCGGTCTCAAAGCCCTTGGTGTGCGCGACCTGACATACCGCATGTCTTTCCTGGCGTGCATGGTCTCGCCAGATCACTCTACTCCTGGACAAACCTCGAATCACCACCTGACAGGTCAGGCGAGCAACATTCTCGCATCTCTTGGCCAAGGACAGATTGAGTCAAACGCGACAAGCGGCGAGGAGGCACAGGAAGAGTATCTTGGTACGCTGACTGCTGCGGAGATTCAGGATCTCAAGGACATGGTGCACAAGCCCAACATCTTCATGCGACTAGTTGACTCGATAGCACCCATGGTCTACGGCCACCAGGTCATCAAGAAGGGTCTCCTGCTGCAACTGATGGGTGGTGTATCAAAAGAGACACCCGAGGGTATGGCGTTGCGTGGAGACATCAACATCTGCATCGTCGGCGATCCGTCAACGTCCAAGTCACAGTTCCTGAAGTACATTTGCAGCTTCCTTCCTCGCGCCGTCTACACCTCTGGCAAGGCTTCTTCAGCTGCCGGTCTTACAGCCGCGGTAGTCAAGGACGAGGAGACTGGAGAGTTCACAATCGAGGCCGGTGCTCTCATGCTGGCTGACAACGGTATCTGCGCCATCGACGAGTTCGACAAGATGGATATTGCCGATCAAGTCGCTATCCACGAAGCTATGGAACAACAGACAATCTCGATTGCTAAGGCCGGCATCCAAGCCACCCTCAACGCCCGTACCTCTATCCTTGCTGCGGCTAATCCTGTCGGCGGACGCTATAACCGCAAGACAACGCTGCGCGCGAACGTCAACATGTCTGCGCCCATCATGTCTCGTTTCGATCTCTTCTTCGTCGTACTGGATGAGTGCGACGAGGCTGTCGACCGCCATCTGGCTGAGCACATTGTTGGTATTCACCAGCACAGAGACGAAGCTGTAGACCCTGAGTTCAATACTGAGCAATTGCAACGCTACATCCGCTTCGCGAGGACCTTTAGGCCAGAATTTACCGATGAGGCAAGGGAAACACTAGTCGAGAAGTACAAGGAGCTGCGCGCAGACGATGCACAAGGTGGCATCGGCCGCAACAGTTACCGTATTACTGTTCGACAACTCGAGAGTATGATTCGTCTCTCAGAGGCTATTGCAAAGGCCAACTGCGTCAGCGATATTACCCCTGAGTTTGTCAAAGAAGCCTACAACCTCCTCCGCCAGTCTATCATATCAGTCGAGAAGGACGACGTCGAGGTTGAAGACGACGACGACGAGGCGTTGCTTGCTGCAGCGACCGCCGCAGAACAGGAGGCCGATGCGCCAATGGACGATCAGCAAGACGCTTCTAGAGACCGAACAGCGACACCAGCCGTCGCGCCACGTGAGAAGACCAAGATCACGCACGACAAGTACGTCGCTATGCGCAATATGTTTGTCAAGCGCGTCAACGAGGACCAAGAAGAGACACAAGACGGCGTCGAAGAGGAAGAGCTGCTCATCTGGTACCTTGAGCAGAAGGAGAATGAAATGGAGACGCAAGAGGATCTGGAGAAGGAGAGGACACTTGCGAAGAAGGTGCTGAAGAAGGTCGTCAAGGTATGTCGGAATAACTCGAGACGTATGGTCATCTGTATGCTAACGAATACTCCAGGAGCAATACCTCATGTTGATCCGGGGTGAAGGACTTGCAGACGAACAGGGCCAGGGTGAGGGCAACGACAAGGCAGTCTACGTGTTACATCCAAACTGCCCGATTGAGGACATTGCCTAGGCGTTGATGGAGTATGCCGCACATCGGCTGAGTATCAAATCTTTTGAGCGTTTGCGCGGCCATGTTTGTGTTGGCATGAGGCCCGGAGTTGGGACAGCAGTCGACTACATGTTTGATAATGTTATACCCAGATCTGACTTTCAAATACATGACGTTGCGTGAAGTTTGGAATTATTCTCAGATTGAATGATCGCACAGACAACTAACTTGAAACGATTCAATAACCAAGGGTCTCACTTGTACCCATAGAACTTAGATAATCATGTCAAGGAGATGTGTAAAATGTAGCGCTTCGACATCCTCATATGCGCGTTTCTTCCTTAATCCATTCCTCTTCGTCTACGCCTTCTTGTTCTTCAATGCGTCCAAAAACTCCTTTGGTGGTTGCTGCTCGTAACCCTCTGGGTTGTTTTCTGTCCACTTCCACAGGTCGGCGCAAGCGTCTTCCAGTGTGAACTCGGTCTTCCAGTCGAGCTCCTTGTTGGCAAGTGTGGGGTTCGCTGTCAGGTCGAGCACGTCACCCTGTCTCCGCGGCGCAACCTCGTATGGTAGGTCGCGTCCCACAACGGTGCTGAATGCCTTGATCATCTCGAAGACGGTCGAGCCCTTTCCGGTACCCAGGTTCCATGCCTTGACACCGGGTTGTTGCTCGCGCAGGTAGTTGAGCGCCTGGAGATGGCCTCGCGCTAGATCAAGGACGTGGATGTAGTCGCGGATCGCTGTGCCGTCCTTGCTCTTGTAGTCGTCACCAAAGACGAGGAGCTTCTCGCGCTTGCCGATCGCAACTTGCGCCAACAAGGGGAGGAGGTTGTATGGCACGCCCAGAGGGTTCTCGCCCATGATACCGCTGGGATGCGCACCGGCGGGGTTGAAGTACCTCAGCAGCGCGGCGTTCCACTTCTTGATCTCCTTGTCGTCCTTGCCAGCTTTCTTCGCGTTGTTGCGCTCAGCTTCGATGGTGTCTGTAATGGCACCCTCGATGGTGGACTTTGTGCGGCCGTATACGTTGGTCGGGCCGATGGGGCAGTGTTCAGGGATGGGGATCATGTTGGGGACGCGCGTCGCATCGCCGTAGACGGTCGCGGAAGAAGAGAAGACGATGTTTGTGACATTGTGCTTGACCATGGAGGAGAGAAGCGCAATCGAGCCGCCAACGTTGACGCGGTAGTATGTGAGGGGGATCTCGCCAGACTCTCCAACGGCCTGGGATTGTTAGTTCAACTTCAGCCCGTAGTCGAGGAGCGGACGCACCTTCAGAGCAGCAAAGTGGATGACATTGTCGATGTCTGGGTTCTCCTCAAACACCTTGTCGAGCGCGGCCTCATCCGTAACGTCGACTTGGTAAAAGGCAGGTCGCTTGCCGCAGATGAGCTCGATGCGGTTCACGACTTCTGGGGAGGAGTTGTAGAGGTTGTCGACGATGACGACCTTGTAGTCTGCCTCGAGGAGGGCAAGAGCTGTGAAGGAGCCAATGTAGCCGGTTCCACTGCGCCGTCGTCAGTACCAATTGAGCGTGATGCTTTCGCATAGCTAAATGGAGGGGTGGAGGGGCAGCTTACCCGGTGACGAGAACAGATCCGACAACCATTGTGAGAGCTTAGAATGTGGAGAGAAGAGGATGTGGCTGGGGCGGTTGCTCTTATGCGATCGCAGACTTGTGTTTGATTGCGAGGTTGCAGATATATAAAAACGCGGCAGCACGAGATGCTGGGTTCATGGGCTGTGGCACTAGTGGTGGGAGAAGAGCCGCGTGCGGATAGATTTCCAGATATGGCAAGCGTTGTCTGGCTGCCTTGTGCCATCGCCATGTATTCTGAAATATATATGGCATTCTGGATGTGTGATCGTGTTCATCTGCTCTGCTAGAAGGTACCCAAGTGTAGCAGACGAAATGTACGGGTGGACCATGTCACAGACACAACCCGTCCTCTTGTGTTGCTCTACTGTCACACTTGGGTAGACCACATCACAACTGTAGACACAAAGCCATGTATGGACGAGTATGTCAAGTTTGGTAGCGTGTTGTTAGAGCAAGGGACTGTGGCATGGTGGGCCGACTGCGGGTGGCATCGCCTGGCAAGCCGTAGATCACAATAGCAACCCTTACACTCCAGAGACGTTGCGCGGGCTTGACAAGCCACTCCCCGTCCTCAAGCTACATGCACCAGTCACAGCATCGCTGTACGACATACCTTCCTCTGACTAGAGTTGGGTGACGCAGGTACATGCGAGACGGCGAAATAAGCGTTGTGGCTCTCAGGGTCTCGTGCTCCGCTTCGAGCTGGGCCCGGAAATTTCATGCATCATCCATGTCTTGTGGTAGCGGAGACACTAGCTCCCAGTCTCTCTGATAGATGCTCCGTCTCTCCCAGCCTGCTATTCTTGCTCATGTCTGCTTGTGTCCTTTAGGAGTTAGTTTTTTGTGTCAAAGACTGCCATGTCACACACCGCCGGATTAAGCGCCTGCTCGCTTAACCTCCCGTTTGCGGTGGCTTCCGGACAGGCTGAACCCTTGCACCTCAAAGCGCGACCTCGAACTTTCAACAATCACATCGTCACCCATCAATACACACTGGAGAACATCGCGCCGGATCCTGGGAACATGATCGCGAGTCGCAAACTGCACACACACGAGCGCCAAAAGTTTTTTCAGCCAGTACGACCCTACGCCCGTTTTGCCGGCCTCGACGCGTGAGGGTTTGTCCACGTGTTTACGGACCCACTGCAGGTACCGTCACCAACAACACCGTCATCGCAAGTGTTAAAGGAAGAGTTGGAACATTGCTCGACGACGCGTTTGGGACCGCGCAGTCCGGACGCGAAAGAGCTGGATCACAGAACGAGGTGTAAGTTGGCGCGCTCTCCTACCCATGTCCTTGCGGTGTGAAAACGTCTCCATGCATATGAGTCTGCATGCACGTGTTGTCATGCTTCACCTTCACCCTCGTCTTCACCGCGCAAATTTTCGTCGGCTGGCTGCAACGAAGCTACTTGCCTTACCCCTGTTTTCTGTTATGCTCGCCATTGTTGCGAGTCGGCCTCATCTCTTTGTTGCACCTTGTTGTTGGGCGGCTCCAGTCGTCCGCCTTTTCTTTCACAACTGGCCATCCCAGCGATTCAACTTCAAAACAGACAAATGCTCACAGAAGCTCAGCAAGAAACTCAGTCCCTGTCGTCTGTCCTTGGATTCGCATCTCCTGGCTCCACATCACTCTAGACTCCAATCGGGACATTGACAGACCATCGCCATGTCCCAACGTGCTAACGGTGAGGTACGCACACCTGGTGGGCGGAATCGCCGCTCAGACCGGCTCAGCGCAAAAGCAAACTCCGTTACCGCAGAATCAATAGTCACCAATGCCACAGCGTCCGCTGCGAAACGCACTACGACGACCCTGACCAAGGTCGCCAACCGCAGATCAAATGCCTACGGCGCGAGCGGTCGCATTGGAGCCCCTGACAAGCTTCCGGCTGCCCCCGCTACAGGTTTCACCCAGGCCATGGAAAGCCAGCTCGAAAAGTACGCCAATGGTCAGGATGAGGAGGAAGAAGAGGAAGAAGAAGAGGAAGATCACCGGGATGACAGCGCCAACGAACTTGGTAGCGGTCGTCCGTCACTCTCCGTCAAGAAAATCCCCAACAGCGGCAAGCTCTCGCCAGACGCCGCGCGCAACCCCACATCCAAATCAAAAGTCACCCCCGGCTACTCTTTCATCGATAGTGATGACTTCAGTCACAGCGATGATGACTTTGCAGCATCTGTCGGCAACACCACCAAGTCTTTTGGCCTTGCTCACGAGGCTGGCATGCTTGTCTCTCAGGACCCATTCGCCGGTGGACCCATCCGGGACGAGCCTAGAAGCTCACCTTTCGTCCAGCCTGCAGCACCAACCCGCCAGCCTGAACAAGCAGCCTCAGCCGCGCAAGATCCCTTCATCAAGCCTGCAGTACCGTATCGCAGGCCCGCCAGCCGCACAGTGAACGGAGCACGGACGCAAGGACCAACCCCGGTTCTGTCTCAAGGTCCTGTTCGCAACAAGACCCCGGATTCGACTAAGATTCCCAGTCAAGCCGAGAAGCCTATCAAAACATCCATCAACGATCAGGTGCGAACTAGGGCGAATGTGAAGCAGCCTGTCCGCGCTACAACAGCTGAAACCGAAGATTCTCTCAAGGAGCTGATCGCCGAAGAGCAGGGTAGGCTCCACCAACAAGGTCCGCCAGCACCGCAACTGCAGCGACAGGCTGAGCGACGTCGCCCTCACCAAAAAGACAGAGTCGAGCTCAACGCGTGGCTCGGCGATGTAGAGCCGCCTGAGTTCGACGAGCCGGCGTGGGCATGGAAGAAGCCTGTGACGTGGGCCTTTGCAGCGTTGGCTGCTTTTCTGCTATTGGGATGGCTGACTTCGTCCTACATGATGGCGACCGAGCACCCCGAGTCTGCAGCGCGGACACCAAATCTCCTGAAAGCCGTAGGTGCTCGTGTTGGCTATACATACGAATGGATCACAGATATTATTACTCCCCCAAGAGGTTCCACGGATGCTGAACGGCAAGTTCAGCTAGAAATAGAGCGCGCCAAAGCCTACAAAGAAAACGGCGAAGATCATTTCTTGTGGGGCCGCATGTCTAATATGGACGAGAAGTTCAGCAAAAGCACAAGGGAGATGAGGGCAACTCTTGAGGAGCTGAGACACGAGTTGCCGGATATGATGATAGTTCGTCGCAAGGAGGATGGTTCGACGGAGATATCAGAAGAGTTTTGGTCTGCTTTGCTTGGCAAGGCGCGTTCGACTGAGACGGAGGCGGATTGGCATGATTTTCTCGAAGGATCCAAGAAGAAGCTCCAAGATCTCCTCAACCCAGCTCTGCACCAGGACCGCGGCTACACGTCTACATGGCCTGAAGCAGTCACACGCGAAGAGTTCATCCGTCAGATTGAGAAGTCTTACCAGGACATGACCGTCCGAGTGGACAAGAAGATCGACGAGGCCATGCGAGCCCACAGCACCCAGTTCCAGACGATGGTGCAAGCAGAGACCCGAAAGACCATGATGGACCAGATCCGGCTCAATTCTCTAGCCCAAGCCAACCTCGTCGCAAACTACGAACACCACCTCACCAAACCCAACTACTTCTCCCCTGGCTTGGGCGCCATCGTCGAGCCCGACCTGTCTTCTGTGACCTTCAACAACAAGCCTGGTCGATTCTACGAGTTTGTGCGCCGCGTGACGTTTATGCCTGGACAGAACCCGCCGATGGCAGCGCTCACCAAGTGGGAGGAGCCAGGCGACTGCTGGTGTTCTGCTGGACAGAGCGGGACCTCAGCCGGCCAGGCTCAGCTCACAGTCCGACTCCCACGGCCTGTCATCCCCAAGCAGGTCACCATCGAGCACGTACCCATGAACATGATGCCGGCGCGCAACATCTCCAACGCTCCCCGCGACATTGAGCTCTGGGTCCAGACGGACGCGCCCATCAACCCCTATTACTCCCATCGCCAAATGGCATGCCACGACCCGCCACCGCACAGCATCAGTGGCCCCGCCTGGAAGTGCTTGGGGTCATTCAAGTACAACATCCACGCGTCGAACCATCTCCAGACGTTTGACCTCGCTGGCGAGCCGTCCGAGCCTGTTCGGAGAAGCATGGTGCGTGTAATTAGCAATTGGGGTGCTAGTCACACGTGCCTGTACCAGGTGAGACTACATGGGACGGACGCACAAAAGGACTTTGAGTACCCGGTCAGCCTAATGGATTAGGCCAATAATGTTTGGGACGAAAGCATGACGGCGTTTTTTGTATACCTTCGGGATTTTAACGAGTGTTTTTGTATACCCCACGATAGCACCAGAGCACTAGCAATTGTTATTTAATTTGACGACGTAATCCTGACTGCAATGGTTTGTGAGATTGTTGGCTTATTAAGTGACAGGCTCACTTTGTAGCATGAAATCTACCTCTGAACACTCGATATATGCGCGAGGCAGTACAATAACTTTTTCGTTCTTGTCTAATCAGACGCATCTATCGCACAACACCTCCCTTGAGAGTGGGGATGCTACACAGGCCGTCCTTGGTCCTCAGCTTGGCTACACCCGTCTTCTTATCCGCACCCTCGCCGCTCAACTGTGGCACGACACCGACGTCGAAGCCCACTTCCAGACCATCTGTTGTAGTGAAGCCCGGCTGGATCATCTCCCAGACCTTCTTCTTGGGGTTGAGTACAGGCTCAGGCTCGCCTTCCCAGCCCTCAAAGTAGACCCGGTCACCTGCCTTGCTCTCCTTGGGGGGATCCACCAGCTCGACTGGTCCCTTGTGGCTGTCCTCGCCCTCGGCGACGCGTGGTGATGCAGCGAGTACCATTGCACAGCTCTTGACACCGCGCATGGTGACGGGCTTCAGGTTGCACACGGCGACAATTTTGCGGTTCTGCATCTCAGCAAGGGGGATCAGGCCGTTAAGACCAGAGCATACTGTGCGCACGATCTGGCCTTCGTACTCGGAAGTGTTGTCTGTGCCGGGAGCGTCGCCGCATGCGATTGTGGATACGTAGAGCGAGTCGGCGTTGGGGTGGGTTTCGGCCTTGAGGATGTGGCCTACACGTAGGTCGATGAGGGCGGGGGAGAGAGGCTTCTCGACTGGCGCACTGTGATTGTCAGTTGTATACACGATCACGAGGGTTCGTGACTTACGCCTTCTGGGGCTTGGGCTGCTTCTCCTTCTTTTCCTTCTTCTTCTTCTCGGTTGGCGCACCCTCTGGAACACCGCCAGCTGCGTTTCCAACGACTGCGGATGCTACAGCGGAGCCAGCAGCCTCGGCCTTGCCCTTGGCCTTCTCGGCCTTGCTCTTGCCTGCCTGGCCCTGTCCACTTTGTCCTTGGTCGCCAGTCAGGGTAGTAGCTGTGGCACCAGACGCAGCGGCGTTGGCAGCGGCAGCCTCCTTCTCCTTCTTCTTGCGCTCCTTCTCCGCCTTTGCGTCTACCGGCTTGATCTTGAAGATGACACTGTCCTGGTCGATGTTGACCTTGTCGTCCAGCTTCAGGCCGAAGACAGGCGAGTTCTGGACAAAGTCGACATGGCGGACAATGTGGTGGTATCCTTGCTCTCCAGTCCTCTCCTCAGCACTCCACTTGGAGACGACCGGTGCGAGCTTCTGGTAGAGGGCAATGTCTGCGACGGAGGGCTTGGCGCCGAGGACGGTGGTCCGGCTGGACAGATGTGTGTTCAGTGACGACAGGCGCTCGGAGGCTTTCGCGGCGTCCTCAGAAGAAGAGGCGATGTGGGAGGCGGTGATGAGCCATTGGCTGAGCTCAGTCTTCTCGGCGTCGGAGTAGGTGACTTCGGGGAAGAGAGCCTGCGAGGCCTTGACAGCGTCCGTCTCGTCGGCAGCGTTGTTGGGCGCGTGTGTCTTGAGGAAGATCGCTAGAGTTTCGTCGATTGTGGCCATGGTGGGCAGTGGTGGGAAGAATCGCTGGAAAAAGTCGAGGGCAAGTGGTTGTAGTGGGGTAAAGAAATCCGCCGTAAAGCTGCTGGCGGCGGTGGTTCTCGATCTGTGGGGGGATCTGGGCAGTGCTAAAGAGGCTCCGAACGGAAAGTGTCTGGGCTGCGAGAATTGGGGCCGTCCGATGTGTAGTATGCGACAAAAGGGTGTAGCTGGTGGATAATGGCGAAGACGCATGATTCACGTGAGTCAAATTCAGGTCCGCCGTCACCGCGGGGCTCAGAAGCTTCCATGTCGCCGCACAGGCCATCGCGTTTGCCCAAGTCGCGTGTCCATCACATGCATCGCGTCTGCTGCATCTCAAGATGGCTTGATTTATCATGAGGATAATTGTCGCTTTGCACCAGGAACCAATTTGACAAGATCGGTCTTTGGCTATACCTCGTCATGAGCTTCGTATACCCGGTCAGTGCCTCGACGTTCGAATGTCATAGACTATCCAACTGTCCTATGCCGACGATGCTGTAGCCTATTACATGCCTGGTAAAAGTAAGGAAAGTTTGGATGACGACTCGTTTGCTGCCTGCGCCCCACGTACCTAGGTATAACATGTCGAGCTCAGAACTCCTTCCCCGCAACACCATTCCCGCACAGCACCACCATGGCATCCGAGACATCACCAGACGTGCCCAAGGGCAGGAAGAGGTTCATTCCCCTGGGTAAGACACGTCTTCTCACACCGCAATTATGCCAGCTAATGCGCGACAGAGAACAATCCTGATGTCATGTCCGCCCTCGTTCACAAGCTCGGTCTCTCGGAGAAGCTTGCATTCCACGATGTCTTCAGCATAGACGAGCCTGAGCTACTTGCTTTTGTGCCGCGGCCTGCCCATGCTCTGCTCCTCGTGTTTCCCGTCAGTAAGACATACGAAAAGTTCCGCGTACAGGAAGACCAGGACAAGACGGAGTACCAGGGACATGGCCCGGATGAAGAGGTTGTCTGGTACAAGCAGACAATTGGAAATGCCTGTGGCCTAATCGGCCTGCTCCATGGTGTCTCCAATGGCTCCGCACGCGCTCATATCAGTTAGTAGTCATTCTACCAGATACCAGTTGGCATGCTAACAAGACTCCAGAACCCGACTCAAACCTCGCCAAGCTGGTCAACGACGCGATACCACTCAAGCCCATTGAACGAGCCGATCTCCTCTACGAGTCTGAAGCACTCGAGAGCGCGCATCAAGACGCTGCATCGGGAGGTGACACCGCTGCGCCCGAAGCCGATTCCGATGTCGACCTACATTACGTCTGCTTCATCAAATCGGACAAAAACCACCTTTGGGAACTTGATGGTCGACGGAAGGGTCCTCTTGACAGGGGCACGTTGGCTCCAGATGAAGATGTTCTCAGCGAAAAGGCTCTTGACCTGGGCGTGCGTAGCTTCCTGAAGCGCGAGGCAGAGGCCGGTGGAGGCGAGCTGCGTTTCAGTCTGATCACGCTTGCCGAGTCATTCTAGGAACGGCTAACCAGCTGTGGAGTCTAGAGAGTACACGAACCAGACCAAGTAGATTGGTAACGAATATCTTGAGAACAAGTACTGTGAGGCACGATATCGCTGCTACGGCTGTCTGCATAGATTCAAAGCATGCTTAGACCGTTTGATGTGACTCAAAACTCATCTACCTTTACTTCTCGTCCTTCCTTCAGCGGCAGATAGACCTTCTCCCATAGATCACTCCTCTCGCCAAGGTGATATGTCAAGCTGACATCTTGCATACCTGGCGACGGGGACGATTTAGGAGCCATGATTTCGAGTTGCGAGATGATATTCTCCAGACCCAAGGCCTTCCCGGTAGCTTGTGTACTGCCAGCTTCCAGCGAAACATGGACGATGTGGATGTGAAAGTGGTAGTATGTTGGTTGGTCTATCACCAGTCAGCGAGTCTCCCCAACCTCATCGTACGAACTTACAATGCACGTAGAGTTTGAGCTCATCCTTTTCAATCTCCGGGTACAACTTGACAGTTGCCTCAATCATCTTCTCCCGCATATGCTTAACCCACTCTGCCATGCTTTGTTTAAGATCCCTTACGCTCCATATGTCTCTTCGTTCGACCAGACCTAGCAGATGCAGACTACCCATCGTCTTGCGATCCCAGTTCAGATCCGGCAAGAGTAAGAAGCCTTCTTCGCCAGACTCCCGGTACATGACATCTTCTTGCTCAGTCCGACCCTCGAGAATATTGAAGATCCAATCCAGTGCGCCCTTTTCACGCTGCGCCTGCATGTACGGCCTCACATATTTCTGGTAAATCTCGGGCGTCTCGGTAACAACCCGCAGACGCTGCTGCTCGTACTTTTTTACATGTTTCTCTGTGCAAGGATAGATTAGATTCAACTTGAAGTCCGGAGGCGGGTTGTCATCGCTGGGGTTGGAATTTGCGAGGAACCAGGCGTAGATGTCGTTTGCACCGAGATTCTTAATGTTGCGCAGTGAGGTGGAAAAGTTGGATAGAATGCTGGGCTTGGTGTCGAAGGCGGCACGCTCAGCGAGTAGGAGAGCAGGTTTAGAATCAATGGTTCCGTAGAGGGAGATGCGGCGGCCGGCCTGATCCGAGTTTAGGAGGCGGGTTGGCTGGAATTTTGGGATCAGAGATTCGACGTGGGCGGCAACGTCTGGGGGTGTTGTGGAGGTCATTTTTCAGTCGTTTACTATACCCGACATCAGCACGATAACGCATCCAACAATTTTACGTGACTTTGCATATCCCAGAAAGCATGGCTGTCTACGTCATACTGAAGGAGCGAACTTACTAGACAAACGTGGAATGGCCCAGAGCACATGCAGAGAAGTCTCCCGCAATTTCGGGTGGATGTGGGGAGATTGATGCGAGATCACATGTCTGCGCGATCTCGCGTATCACTGCAGCAACCAATGAATGCGACCCTGATCAGCGCCAAGCAAATCGAATGAGGTCACTGAACCCAACCACCCCATCATCGCAAGCGACTATCACGACGTTGAGCAACCAACAACTGCCCATTATCGATCGCAAATACTCCAAAATGGCTCCCAGACGCAAAGCATCCGCCCCCGCTGCCAAGTCGCAGCAGTCGACTCTCGCATTCCACGGCACGACAAACAGGGTCACAAAGGCTGGCGTCAAATCGCAAGGCGCAAAGAAGAACATACTCGAGGCGAAGCTGAAAGACATCAAGCCAGAGGTTGCCGACATCTCAAATACTGAGCCGACAACAACGGAAGCTGCGATCATCGAGCAAACAGAACAGGAGGTCAAGGCGCAAGAGGTGGAGAGCACACCAGACGAGGACAGAGCACGGCGCATATCAGATGCAGCGATCAAGAAGTACTGGACCACAAAGGAGAAGCAAAGGCTTGCACCGCGGACGCACCAGGGAGGTCTGAGCCTGCACGACAAGATACTGAGGGAGTTTGACATGAGCGCGCATTATGGCGTAAGTTCCGAGTCCCCGCCCATCTATGATATGAAGTCCTCGACGTTGTAATCATGCGCTAACAAGATATGCGCTTGTAGCCATGTACCGGAATCGCTCGGTTGAAGCGCTGGAAGCGAGCGCAACGGCTCGACCTTGACCCGCCGATCGAAGTACTGGCGGTGCTGCTGCGGGAACAGGATGCAAGCGACAAGGACAGGATAGCTGTTCAGCGCTCGATCGTCGATGAGATACTGAATTCTAGGGCCGAGCTTGATGTATGAGGATGGGTATTAGCGCGTTGGGCGCAAACTGCAGCAAGGACGCCGTAGGAGCGATGCGCTTCTCGACGACCTATGCTATGAATACGAGCTTTGATACTGGCGTTATGCGAGGAGTTGGGCGGCATGGTTGAACAGGCGCACTGAGTGATTATGTGTAGCAAGCGGATGGTGGGCACGCGAGCATTGCAGTCTTGCAAATGAGCTACTAAATTGACGCAACCCAAGAATTCAATCTACAAATCCAATCCACACACCATTAGTAACACTTTGATAGTGCGTGCGAGAGAACAATTTTCTCCTCGTACGTCAGCATGCGTTGGGGCTTACACCTCACGACTTGGGTTTGCTCGGAACTACTGAACTAACAAAGACACCTAGTCCTGGTGTCGTTGCAGAAGCGATAAGGAGCGACATGGAGATGCGGGGTTGCGCAGTGGACACGGTGCGGTATGGCCGACAAACGGTGCTGGTTAGCATGCCATGTAGACTGCAGCTGGTCGTTTGACAGCAATTAGGAGGCTCCAGACTCTAGTATGCTTGGGCGGCTCCAGAGCCAAAAGACGCGGGGTCGATCGACAAAGGCTCGATGAAGCTCCAGACTTGAGCTCGCGTGTTGGGTGGCAATTGCTGAGCTGCACGGCAGTGGGGCATGATGCTGGATCCGCATGCGAATGGCGCACTAACAGCCAGCCCGATTCCACGCAGCCGGCGTCGTCCTTGTTAGCGGGCACTTGCTCACTATAGCTGCCAGTAGAGCATGCAGCGCGCACAGTGCGTCTGCCATATCTCCGCACGCATCCTTGCGAGGTCCGCGAGACCCACCCATTGGCATCCTTATCGCCCTTGCAACAACTGCGCCGTGATGCTGCCGAATCCCAGCGGCTGTCACGAAGCCGAAACTGCTATTTCGGCTGCCCGTCGTGCAGTGCTGTCTGCCCCAGCCAACCACAGCCGGCCATGGAGCAAGCGTTGCATGGTGGCTGCACCATGAAGCCGGGCTGGGTGAATTAAAACGGCGCCTTGTCGAGTGCTTGGGATGGTGAGATAGCGGGGAACCACTAGAGACGCCCATATCATTCCTGTGGCTACAACCTCCATCGACGCCCCTCGCCCCTCCATGTTTCTTTCTTCCTGCTCGTTTAATCCAATTCCTCCCATTCCCCTCATCGCAGCATGACTACCGCCGCGCTTTAGATTCACTCTTCCGCAAAGGGCCGCGACTTCTCCACGGCTTCGTGCTTACCTCTCTGGCCCCGGCTGTTGATCAACTCAACAACTAACGCGCCGTCTTACCCAAACTTTCAACACGTAGGTCCCACGCCCGAAGCTTAAGACGCCGCGTACTTATCAATTGCCCGACAGACTACTCCTGTCACTCCTGCTGTGCTCTGGTAGTCTCCTGACCCCTCCGCTGCATCTCTCTGATTGGGAAGGGCCATTGCTACTACAGAGGACCTGCCAATTGACTTCTCGCCCTCCTCCCACGTTACGCGCCTTCGCTCCATCTCAACCCCAGGCCTTGGACTTGTCAACATGGCCGCTGCTGTCGCCAGATATCCTTCTATGCTCGGTCGTTCTTCGACACCTCCACCGCACCTGTCGCTCAACACCTCTTCTCGTGGTACGCCGACTGCTATTCCCAACAAGCACATCCCAGAATGCTCCCCCGGCGGACTGCCCGCAACTCCCCCAGCATCGCCGCCGCGGCAAGACAGCCTCATTGAGCAGTCGTCCATCACATACCCGCCAGATGCTTACTGCTCGTTGTACTCGGATGACCCGCCCGTGTACACCATCACGGCGGATCGCATGGCAGAGGCCTTGGAGCACACTGCAACGCAGCCGCTGCCGAACCCCGACCAGGTATTCCCATGGATGCACGGTCTCCATTCCGAGAACCAGATCCAGCTTGCCTTCTTCTCGTCTCGTCGCAGAAGCGGCCGAAAGGTTCCCAGGTGCATTCGCAGCATTACCGTTGTCAAGACTGGTGGAAACCTGTCGTCTTCCAAGCTAAAGGGCGCAGTTGCACCAGACGAACTACTGGAATCTGTGTCTTCCGACACACCCAGGTTCATGGAGTGTGACCCAAAGGATGGCTTTTCTGTGCGCAACTTCCAAATCCAGGCTTGTAAATTGGCCATGGTTTCGGACATTATTGTTTACGGCGATCACAAAACCAATCCGCAAGACACCGTTGCGCTCGCTCAGAAGATTTCCCAAGCTCAGAGGCAGTACGAAGCGAGAAATGGATTTCCGCATTGCTTGTTCAACACGTTCATGCTTTCAGATCCTTTCGCGTCTATGCAAGAGAAATACCCAAAGCTTGTTGCTATTAATTCCGCAGGTGACATGACGGGAGAGGTTGCTGATTTCTTCTACTGGGAGCGATATGAGATGAGCGCAATGTCAAAAGCAACCGAGATCAGCAACAATGTTTTCTTAGGGCCTACGCCTGATCAGGCACTGCATCCAGACTGTGCGGGCGAAGACGCTTATGACATGCTCATCGAAGCGACCGATCTTGCACATGTACCTGAATCACGCTCACTACGGGCTCTGCGAATGGGTCTTGAGCGGGTCCACCGCAAATCTACCCTGCACATGGAGTTCCCATCGTCAGGAAGCATCATGCCTCCTACGTGGGCGCACGGTGAAGTCGATGGTCTTATGGATATGTGCAAGTGGATGTACGAGCTAGCGAACCCGCAAGAGGTTCGGCGGTCGAAGCGCAGACGAGAAGAAGAAGACGAGGCCATAGAGATGGACGACATTGCGGCGCCGCGCAAGTTCCTGATACACTGCACAGACGGCTATACCGAGACGACTCTTCTTGCTTTGGCCTACTTTATGTATGCCGAAGGCCTGCCTGTTCACGATGCTTGGATTCAGATGCATCGCGAGAAAGGCCGCAACTTCTTTGCATACCCCTCGGACGTTGCGCTCCTGACGGCGATACAGCCCCGGATCCTCCAGGAGTCTCCTCGCTTCAACCAGAGCATTCTGAACATCTCAGAACCACGCTGGCTGTCGAAGCTTGATGGAAGCCTACCCAGCCGTATCTTGCCATACATGTATCTTGGCAACCTTGGACATGCCAACAACCCGGAGCTCCTCCGCGCTATCGGCATCACACGCATCCTGAGCGTCGGAGAAGCGCTTTCCTGGCCGGAGGACGTCACGAAGAAGCTTGATTGGCCCGCAGAGAACTTTTTGATGATCGACCGAGTCCAAGACAATGGTGTAGACCCTCTCTGGGGCGAGTTTGAGCGCTGTCTCAAATTTATTGGTATGTGTTGCAGCTCATGGTGCGGGTTCTCAACTGACATCTTGTAGAAGCAGGGAAGCAAGAGGGAGGCGCGACGTTGGTACATTGCCGAGTGGGCGTATCACGCTCTGCGACCATCTGCATTGCGGAAGTTATGAATGAGCTGGGCATGTCTTTTCCCCGTGCCTAGTAAGCAAACTGCGAGCTCTTTTCCGACCATAACTGACGTCCCTTAGCTGCTTTGTCCGGGCGCGACGACTTAATGTTATAATCCAACCTCACCTTCGATTCACCTACGAACTACTCAAGTGGGAAGAGTACCAGCGCCAACGACGCAACGAGCCTCTTCGCCGCGACCTGGAGTGGGCAACTGTAGCGCGTGAGATTGCTCTTATGAACAAGCCCTACTCCAGATAACGACTTCACGACCTTTCTGCTCGAAATGACTTACGACGACACGACTCGTACTTGTACGACTACCCTGCCGACTACCCTGCCTTTAGCCAGGCTTGTTCTTATCTTTGTGTGCGATATACTGGTGTTTGCGGCCGCTTTTGTTCCTTCCTACTCTCTTTTAATACTTGCGTGATTTGTACGCGGAACTGCGGCTCATGGTTTCTGTATCTGCTGTCTGCTGTCTGCTATCTGTCATTCTGGGTTACGGGCTCGATGTCGATGAGTATGGGGTCAAAGGGCCAAGGGCATCTCTCATCATTCATCTTCTCGATTCATGTATTACTGTCTCGATTCACTGCAATGGACTGCACTGCGGAAGGATCACGGCGTACTGAGTCCAGGTACTTACGGCGTATACGTTTTAGTTCAAGAATGGTTTCCGTCAACACATTCATGGTAATTCGTCAGGTTGCATCGTTGTGTATTTTTTACGTGATGAACCTTATGCAGTTCTGGAGAGCCATCGTGGCGCTCGACGTTAACGTTGGAAGAAGAGAGTGTTTCAAACCTTGCGATCTTATCGGATGGATTGACTGCGACTCGGTGGCTCCATTACAGAGGAAGATAGCGAGAATGTCCGACGGTATTAATGAGTCGTTGCCGCATAGCATGCTTACATGCATGTATTCAATTTTTTCAGAGTTTGTCCAAACTCTGACATCGTCGTCAACGTGGAGCCTACATGCGTTCGCCCAACGTTGGAAACCTCCATGCAGCATCTCGCCATCTCGACCGAAGGTAGTGTAAACACAGTAGAGACAGCAGCTCATGAGCAGACACTACGCCTGTCTTCCAAGTCAGTGCCATCTTAGTGTCTGCTACTCATCATGACCACTGCCACCACTACCAAAACTGCGAAGATATGACGGGTGAGAGCAGCTGACGAGAAACAGTGGTTTGAGTTAGCGAAGTCAGGTAACGAACGTTCAGATATGAGTAGTAGATACTGATAGATGTTGTGTTAGTTGTCAAATAAGAAGAACTTCTGGGGGTGAATAGTGAAGTAGAGGTGTAGTAGTCACCGCGATAGGAACTCAGTCAGACGCAAGCGACATGATCTACGAGCAGTACCAAACGACAATTCAACGTATGAAGGAGCGGATGACCAAGATCGCCAAGCAGTTCGGAATAGCCATCGATGGTCACACTGGTAAGCTTGACCATATGAGACTCGTGCGAGAAAGACGCTAACTTCGCAATCCCTTTTCAGAAGAGCTGATATTGTATGACCTGCTCAACACCATGTCGACCCGCATCACAAAGTCAGAGCATATGGCCACCAACCTAGAGGTAGTCCAAGACTGTCTTCGCGAGGCAATCGACAACAGGTCACCCGAGATTCTTGGAGATCAGCCGGCGCACACGTCTGACAGCATCGAACTCAAACCAGCCTTCTTCCTGAAGTAAGTCAAGAGTGTCATATAAAACAAGGAGGCAGTTGCTACGCTCAACGGAGAGTTGACCGCCCATCTCAACGAGGCGTGCTCGCGTCTGAACGACCTCCAACTCGGCGAAGGAACTATACAAGCACGGCTGCAGCAGTTCTGTAAGTACGTGATCCAGCAGACCAACGACTCCTAAGCTCTCCATGGTCAGCTTACCGACGCTGTCGACTCTTCTCCCGGCGCCAACGACATCAGCATCTCAAGCAATGCCTCTAGTCTGAACGCGCACTTACGTTCGTACATTGCGGCCGTGGGTGTCAAGCTCAAAGCCTCTGCCGAGAAGCACGAAGCGACTGAGAGCAAGCACGACGAGCTTGTTTCCCGATTGACGGAACAACTCGCCGGCTCCACCACCCTTCTGAGCTTCCCATCCGGCAGCGACGTAGAGAGCGCACTCACCGCCTACATCGCCGCAGCCACAGCAGAGCTCAAGGCATCACGTAAGACTGTGCATCTGACCTCGCAGTGTCTCACCACCTCCGCCGCAAACCGAGGCTTCCAGTTCAGTAAGCCTGACCAACAGTCCACGGACGAGTTGGCCAAAGAGTACGTCACTTAAGCTGAACGTTGGCTTAGCAGAATGCAACAGAACCACGAGGAGCACAACCGCCAGCTAGCTGTCTTGGTGAAGGGCGCCCTAGAGGCACTCGGCCAGAGGATGTTGGCGGACTGTGACATCAAGACAAACCTTTCGACTTACATTGGCGCAGTCGACGCTAGACAGTCAGAGTACGACCGAGAGAAGAAGGTCTTTGAGGATAGGCTTACGATCGCCTCACAGAAGTTGAACGTCACGCTAACGGCGGATGCTTCAGTCGCTGACCGGCTGGCTGCATTCATCAGCGGCGTCACTTCCGTTATTGAGAGCAAAGATGTCTTGATTGAAGGCATCCAAGATTCTATCCGGAAGAGCGCGCAGCAACTAGGGATTCAGCTTGGTGCAGATCTCTCACCTGCCGATACTGCCACAGTGTTTAGCAACAGCGCTGTCAGCAACCTCACACAGGCGCAACAGCTTTTGTCGGACCTAGAGAACGCCGTCCAAGACATGGTGACAGAACTGTGCGTCACATCCAGTCAGCCATCAGGACCGGGACAGGTAGCGGAAGTTGTCAAGCACGTCCGAGACGCCACCAAGAGCGCCAGTGATGAATACAACGACTCGCTGATGAACATTGACGGCGCCATGACTATCCTGTCCAACAGGTTCAACTTTCAACTGCCAGCAGACCCCGACGTGCTTGTGCGGCTCACTGCGCTTGGAACGGCGATTGACACATATTTCACCAACACCAAGAATCGATACGGTGACATGTGGGGATGGATGTTGAGCGAAGCCATGGGTACAATGAATGAAGTAACGCGTGGTACCGACATTCCGCCACGCGGAGCTGCCCATCACGTACCAGCTATCGATGGCTCAGAGTTCAACGTCCGCCTTTGGGCTGCCCTCGAGAGGCAACGCGTCACGAATGCTATGGACAAGCATGCCGCCACCAGCACAGCGACCAAAGAGGAAATGTTACGCTGTTTACAAGAGTGGGTCGAGCGTATCTATCGCACCTTGTATCCATATGGGCGTGCATTGCCGATACTCCGACCCAGCTGTGGTCTGAACGAGCTAGATGTGTGGTTGAGGGGTATCGAGACCAAGTTCAGTGACAACCTCATTGCGAACAACGAGCAAAGCCTGGACGTGTCGAAGTCGCGAGACAATTCTCTGATCCGGTTGCGACAGTGCCTGTACGACTTCGTGTCGGATGTGTTCAAGGCCGCGAATATCACCACAGAGAACTGGCCCGAAACTTACGCGGATGACGATCCTGTGCTCGCAACAAACGCTGAAAAGTTTGCCGCCGAACGTCTGGAGTTTTTCCGAGAAGCGATTAAAGAGTTGGACAGTGAGGGGGAGGACATTGAAAACTTCATGGTCGAAGGACGCGAAGCAATGAACGAGCTGGTCGCCCAAGCCCATAGGGATGTCGCTAAATGGACACCGACACGCGACAAGAACGGCGTCTGGCTGGCGGCGCTGAAGAGGATGATTCAGGAGATCATCGACAAGAACCACGCCATTGCCAAGGCAACCAGCAAGACCCTCTCTAGCATGATTGCGGCTGTGGACAAGATCTTCCAAGATCTCTTCGACACAAACAAAGTCCCCAGGCCAGCATGGGAAGATACCACCATGATCTCCCCCACCGCTTGCATCTCGTTCTTCAGTAGATTGCCCACACTGTTGGCGTTGGGTCTTGTCAATCACGAAATCAACCTGTTACGCCAGCAAGAAGAGATTCTCCAACTTCAGTCCTACCGGGACAACACCATCCCAGAGTTCATACAGTTTGTTCGCAACGTATACGAGGCTCTGAAAATCGACGCGGGTCATTGGAGCCCACCGACCACCACTGACACTGCCGTTGTCTTCAGGGGTTGGCTTCAGGGACGACAAATTGAGATCTCTAGCAAGTGGAATTCAGAGACGAAGAAGCATGAGAGCGAAATGACGGCAGCTCTCCAAGCATTGGCCAATCTCATCTCAAGCACTTCGCAGCTGTTACCTCCTGCCGCTCCAGTCACAGCAACCGGCGCTGCTACAGGGCTCACGATTGCAACGTGCGATGACGTTGGCAGGGCTAGTGCAATCGGACTGAAAGACTCACTCAACAAGCTCAAGAAGGACACCAACATGCAGCTCCAGTTACTGGTTGATGAGATCATTGAGCTGGCTTATGTCGCGTGTCGTTGTGCCGGTGTGGTCGAGCCAGATTGCTTGTTTCCCCCCATCGACGTCTGGAGCACGAATGATCAGTTGATTCAATGGCGTCAAACCTTTGAAGGCTGGTTCAACACAACGTTTGAGCAGAACCAAGCCGCTTTCTTACAGTCCCGCGAGCACGACCTTCACTTCCAGTACGGCAAACTCCTCTCATGGCAAGCGCGTAAGGTCTACTTCTGCTTGCTACCAATCTATATGACACTCAATCCTGGACAAAAGTGGACAGTGTTGGACCTCGGTATGACATGGTCTTCGCTCGATATCAATGAGCAGAACACAACAGATGCGATAGCCTGGATTGAATGCGCCTGCCGCATGCTTGACCAGTTAGCTAAGGAGCGAGCTAGGAATGCGATGGCAGTCATGGATCAGCTAGAGCATGCGCGTAGGGTTGCCCAGGATGCAGACGACGTGATCGACACCATGGAGCGCACTATCGCCGAGGCGAAGGCCGTTGTTACGAAGCAGAGTGACCTCATTCAACAGCTTCGTCAGGCTTCAGCATGATCGTAATGAGACAGCCAGGCACTTACGTGTGCATGAAATGAGCGCGAGTTTCTCCAGGCGACCTATCGTCGGCGGTAAGCGTTAACATGTCTTCCTTGTTGCCGCTGCGACACCCACTACCTTGCTCCAGCTCCCTATATAGTTTGCAAACTGTCTGCCAGCTAAATGCACAAATTTCATAAATAATACAAGCAGTATCACGGTCCCAAACAGCTTCGAGTTAGCGTGCTTCGGCCGGATTTACTTTTCCGCCAGCGTGTAATTTTCTCTGTCCCACCCCATCTTTACTTTCAAACCTCACGGAAGTCCAGCTCCAGCACTGGAGCCGGGTCATACCATTCACAATGCCCACCCAGCAGCAGCTAGCCCGACGCAGCGGTGTTGTTTCCACAGCTGCACCGATGGACCGCGACCTCGGTTGAACGCAGTCCATGGGTGCGGAGACCGCTTCCAACCGCTCTCCGCAATACGTCGCCAACCCCAACCAACAGCTCACCCTCCTCCTCATATCACGATGCGGACAGTCTCGGCGCTAGCTTCGCCTCTGCGGAGATCAGTACCTACAGCCCGCCAGACACGGTGCTTCTCAAGCTCCCACAGTCTGCAAGCGACATGGGGATTCATAGGACTGGGACGCATGGGTTAGTACCACGGCGCTCACATGACTACCCAGCCTAACAGTCAGATAGGATACCCCATGGCGAAAAACCTCAGAGCAAAGATACCCGCCGAAGACACGCTCTTCGTGCACGATGTAAACACCGCAGCCACGAAGCAGTTCCTCGACGAGCACCCACAAGGCGTGCGCGTGGCTGAAAACGTTCGAGAGGTCGCCGAGAAAGCCGTACGTACATCTCATTTCCTCCCACCGCTTTATGATGAATTAATTGTTCTATCAATGATCTAAGTTGGGGGTCTTCGACCCTTATTCTGATTACACAAATATTATAGCCAATCCTCTGATGCTCTCCACTCATACATGTTGTCATTGCCGCTTCGAATGCTTGTACTGACAGCCTCAGGAAACCATTGTCACTTCGCTGCCGGAGCCAAAGCATGTAAAGGCAGTCTTCAAGGAGATGCTGGAGCCGGCAACTCTTCTGTCAGACAGCTCCGTCAACAAAGAGCGGTTCTTCATCGACTGCTCGACCATCGACCCCATGACCTCGGGCGAGGTGGCGGAAGCTGCCCATTCTACTGGTCAGGGCAAGTTCATCGATGCGCCCATGTCCGGGGGTGTCGTTGGGGCGCAGGCTGGCACGCTCACCTTCATGATCGGTGCGCCGCCAGAGGCCGTCGAAGGAGCCACCAAAGTACTGTCAATGATGGGCCGGAGAGTAGTACACCTTGGTGGGCCTGGTGCGGGTCTCAAGGGGAAACTTGCCAACAACTACCTTCTCGCGCTCAACAACATTGCAACTGCAGAGGCCATGAGCATGGGTGTGAAGTGGGGTCTAGATCCAAAGGCGCTGGCTGGTATGATCAACACGGCTACCGGTAAATGCTGGCCTAGTGAGGTTAACAACCCCGTTCCCGGAGTCATCGAGGGTTCGCCTGCAAGCAGAGGCTATGAAGGGGGCTTTGGCATCGGTCTGGCTAGCAAGGATCTCAAGCTTGCGCTCAAGGCTGCCGACGAGGCGGGTGTCAAGCTCGCTTTAGGGGAGCCCGCGAGAGCGCTTTACGATGCGTGCGAAAAGGCCGAGAACTGCAAAGGCAAAGACTTTTCAGTCGTCTACCGGTATCTTGGAGGCAAGGAGTAGCTAGAATGAATGACATGGACCCGCGGTGCCGCGGTCTTCGCATCTCCGCCGCCAAACAACTCATGTCCGGCTTGGCTGGACTGCATGACTACTGCTTTTTGTGAATAATGCGATCGTGTGGGTACGTTCCTGGCTCCACGCCTCCACATACCGAGGCCCGGAGATCTCCCATCTGGGACGACATGACCTGTAGTTCTGGAGGAGAAGGCATCTACCTAGGTATTTTACTGCGGACTCTACGTCCACCGCTTCGAGGTTATGATGCGCTCTTCTACTTCAATCTATGTCAACGCAGGCTCATCGTCCGACCACCAACCGTCTATCCTCCCGAGGTCATCAACTCACATCATCGACGCACCATTACTTCTTCAGGATATGCGTTCATCCAGTACCAAAAGATACCCTGCCGTTTACCCGCTTCTGCCTTGTCAAGTCTAAGCGCCGCGCATAGTAAGGCACTTCAGGTTTCCAAACGATCATGAGGCAACTCGGCACTCCTCGCCCCACTCATCTTCAAACGGCATACTACGCCACCACCCATGCACATCTACCGTACTTACTCTTGGCAAACAAGGCTGTCAAACATCGTTTAGGCGACGTGCAACAATGCGACAGCTTGGCCGCTGTGGTCTTACAGCTTAGGTATCCACACCGCCGTGCGCTATAGGTTGCTTTGTGGTAGCCCTACAGAACCTCAGGCCATTTTCGATGTTTGAGGTATTATCGCAGGAGGTGAGATACGTAGGCAAGATTCAGGGTGGATAGAGGAGGATGAGAGTTGATTCAAGCGCGCGGACGAAGCGTAGCGTAGAGACAAGCGTACCTAGGTATATGAGGCTAGGTACTCGTATGTCTTTTCCTGCGCTATTCAAGCTTCCTACCCTTCGTTTCTTCGCTTCGCTCTTTAACTACGATAACCGTAGAACGGTCTTTACATAATATTTACTTTCGATTCTTCCGTCTACCGTTGAACGGTAGTCAGCCCTTTAACGCCTTCGATACCTTTTGTAAATTGAGCTATTTGCTATTACACAATGAAGTCTACCATCTTCTCTCTCGCCCTTGTTGCCACGGCAAGTGCACTTCCAGGTCCGGCATTCAGGACCGTCAACAGACTGCCTAGCGTCAAGTGTATGTCATCTTCCATCTCTTCGCTTGGACTATACTGACCGAACAAGCCAACCCTCTTCGTCGCGCCAACCAAATCATTCCCGTAATCGTCGGTGGCCCACAAGATACCTTCATCCCCAACACCGTTACTGCAGCAGTCGGCGATATCATCCAGTTCCAGTTTTCCAACGGCAACCACACCGTCACGCAGTCGACGGCCGATACAGCATGCACGCCCATGGAAGGCGGTATCCACAGCGGTCACATTCCCTTCCAGGACGGCCAGACAGATGTTGGAACCTTCAACATGCCTGTTACTAGTGCCGACCCCATGTTTCTGTACTGTGCTACCGGACCACATTGCCAGGAGGGCCAGGTCATGATGGTCAACCCTGCGAATGCGCAGCAATTGGCCGACTATGTTAAATTGAGCCAGCAGAGTCAATCGAGCACTGACGGCACTGATGTTGTGGGTGGAACTGCCGGGAAGCTGGCTTTGGATACTGCTGCGTGAGTTTTCTCGCCGGATATGATGTGGTCTCGACGAACCAGACACTGACTGTACTATAGCTTCGTGCCTGCACCTCCCGAGGACCCAGCTGCGGCACCCCCTGCGGCACCTCCTGCTGCCGAAGCTCCTCCTGCCGAGACGCCTGCTGCCGAAGCTCCTCCTGCCGAGACGCCTGCTGCCGAAGCACCAGCAGAGACGCCACCTGCCGAGACGCCACCTGCTGAGACCCCAGCGGCAGAGGCACCAGCAGCGGAAGCTCCCGCTGAAGCACCACCCGCTGAAGAGACTCCCGCGGCAGAAGACCCAGCTGCAGCTCCTGTTGAGACCACTGCTACTCCTGCTGAGACCACTGCTGCTCCTGCTGAGACCACTGCTGCCATGGCTTGAGGAGCACGTACTCAAAGCAAACGGAAGGACATTGAAGAGGGTGGGTTTGATGGTTTTAGAGACAGATGAAGTATTCGAATATAAGAGCGAAATGACTGTGCTATTCTATGACGCGACCCGTGTTTCCACTGAATGATCTGGTGAGTAAATATGATGCGTGATGCAAGTTTAAGTCTGGTGGGATGGCGCTGATTCATGGACATCGCCGTCTCCTTGTCAAACAGTACATGAATACTTGAATGACAATATGCACCATGACCACATGAGAAGCATGAAAGGAGAGAGCAATGTCTGAACCATGGGATTTGAGGTTAGGAATATGAGTCAAGAACTGTCTTCTTCGGTAGTCTTGATATGTACTGACAAAGTCTCTGCATGTGCTAGCACAGTCCTCTTAGATTACTGTATTGTGATAAGTTCACACATCGCGTCTGCTGTATCTTGAAATCACGGAGATATTCGCGTCACGTATTTACATCATCAGCTTGATGTCAAGATAGCACAAGGTATGTCCGCATTTTACCAGTCTGCTTACATACATCTTGAAACTTACCAGAAAGATCAACACATCACTCGGTCGCCACATCCCAATCTTGTCTGGACGAACACACGTCTGAATCAGAGTAAAAATCATTCTGTCGCAAACATGAGGCCACAGTTCCCTTACGACCGCTCACTTGCACAGCCTCCTAGTCGTGACGGGTACACGCGGTAGGCTCCGGGTAGGTGTAATGTTGAGAAAATTCGTGGTGGCGATCAATCTCTAGACTACGCCTTCTCGTTCCAAAGTGTGGAATCCGAAGGCGACACAAGAGGCTGTGTACTCTAGCTCAGACGCAGGGCTAACTAGTCTGGGCTAGGCTTCATGATGAATGGTTCGCACAGGAACGACGGACTCCGGAACGTCTACGCGAGACCAACAGTCTTGACGTTGCTTGGTTCTTCTAAGGACTTATGCACACCCTCGACCGCTGTCTCGCTACTCTCTCTTGCGTAGATGCTGTGTAGAGAGTAATAAAACATCATATGCGCTCCTTTACTGTCTGGAGCAAACCAAGAGATCCAACCAAGGTAGCACCCATGCAAACATGTACAGATCCTACCAGTAAATAGTAACTCAACCGATGCATACAATTAGCAAATATTCCATCGCCTGTAAATGTCGGCGAGTATCGCAAGGGCGCTCCTCGGCCTAAAAAGGAAGATGAGCGCCTTGACCTGTCCTCTCCCAAAGCTCTCCAAAATCATGCATGTCATCTCATGACAAAATAGGGTTGTGCATGCTCTCCCCAACTATGCGAAGCTATTCCGAGGCCTTTCGGACAGCAACCTTGCTGACGTGCAGTGATGGCTCAGCAGACGGTCGTCAGGCGTCTACTAAGCGCTGCTGTCTCGACGGGCGAATCAACGAGCAAGCAAACCAAACGCTTTCCTTAAATATCACCTTTTCTCTACTCATGCCATGACGTAAAGAGAGCAACGGAGACACGTCCAAGTAAAGTACGGAGCGCGGCTGGTCTATTGGTTCATCAACGTAAAATACCGCAGATGCTTAAGGGTGAGTTGCTTTCGGAACAACTTGGACACCACAACCTTTTCGGACCGACAGCACACGCAGTGCGTCGTGGGGTAGGCTGCCAAGGTCGCAGAAGCGGTCATCTAAAGCATGTCAAGATCTTGTATGCAGCAAGCCTCTTACTACTGTAGCTCAAGGTCAGAAGCTTATGTTGAGGTGAAGCGATTGCTCTTCTCATCGCGATGCAAATACAGATGCTCGAATGTGCTACTGCATGACGCTCTCGCGCACATGGTTCAAGGGTACCAGGTCCATGGAACGCTGAACTCGGGGGATTGTAACGGTCAACGCGCCTGGTGATCCAAGTTGACGATAAGAGTAATCACAGCGCCAATGACGCAAACAAACTTATCAAGACTGGGCGGGTGATGGGCACGGAACAGCCAAGCTTCTGGAGCTCTTGGCCGCTCGGAAATTGACGCATCCCTTTATCCATACATATCTTGGATCTTCAGGTACGAGGGCGGCGAGATGGACGAGAGCCAACAAAGCCGAGGGCAGGTGGAGCTGGTGATGGGTCGAGGCTGAGCAGGCGGTAAAATAATTTCACATGGCCGCCACTGGAAAAATAAAGCGTCTTGTTGATGCGCCATTGCGATTAGTCGGATGGACGGCCAAGAAGACAGGAGTAGCTATAGGCGAAAGCGCGCTTCCTAGCATTTGCGTCGATGAATCACTTGTGATATAGCGCTCAGACACGGTGCGGTAGGCGTGCCTTGGCCGTGACCTACTGGCCATACGGAAGGCAGCCCGTTTGGGTTGTGCGAGGTTGACGATGGTCGTGCCAGGCTGTTGCTGTGCGAATGGCCACATGGCGCATCACCGCTCGAGACAGCGTGCAGGAGATGCAGACTGGACTTGGCCAGGACAGTTGTTAACCGGTTAATCGTGGGGTGAAACGGAGGCTGGCACTCGAGGGGTTAGGTTAGAGGCCGTCCCGCTTGAGTCCCGCACCCATGCTGCTTGCGAAATAGCGCTCGACGCAAACGGCTTAGCGCTCGAGGTTGGCATCGGGGCAGTGCAAGTCTTGGGTATTTCGCAAAGGCACAACAAGGTCCATGGCCTTGGCTGGGGGTCTTGTTTGCCTTGTGCTCTCTGGAAGCCAGCATCTAAGATTGCCAGCCATTTTCCTTGAGCAAACAGCGTGATTGTCGCGTCACGTCTTCTCGCCACTTGATAGTCTTTACGAGCACCCAGGGACACGAGCTGCCATAGCCACACTCGACCGCGAACGAGTATGCGCAGCCAGAACACTGCCACTCACTAGTCCATAGCATCAGCTCTTCGAACCATTCCTTCGCTCAATCGCTCTTGCCGCAGACGCAGCGTGCCCAGGTAAGCCCACCATCGCTCTTGCCGGCTGCGACCACAACACAGGTGCTAAGACGACGACGTAGGTACCAGACTCCTTCCCAGGTACTCGCCTCCGCTCTTTACAACGCGACGACCAAGGCTGCAGCGCCGCCCTCTCGCCTCTACCACGACAGACGCCCTCTATAACCTGCATGTACTCTCTGTATGAGGTCTTGTTCATAATCTAGCACACTCACCGGAAGTGCACACCTGACATTGCTACGCTTACGGCCACCACCCGCCTGCCTGCTGCACAGCCCACCCTCAGCCTTCCACAGCTGCCTGGAAGGGGCGCCAGACTACCGCAATGGCGAACACCGATGCAAGCAATGCTTCATCAAGGCCACGGGCACCGACCATCACCATCGACACATCTGCCACCAACGACCCTACCATGGGCGACTCGGTCCCCCTAGGAGCCATTCAAGATAACAACAGACCTGCAACATACTCTAATACCGACAATGTCTCGCCTACACACTCGAGGCAGCAATCGCAAGAACTGCGTAATGCGCACTCGTTCGATAGCAAGGAGAGCAGACCCACGAGCCCGCATAACATCAGCTCACCGGTCACGGCATGGAACAGCAACGCCGGTTTGCTCAACGTCCCTGGTGCCCGGTCCCGAGGCAACTCGGTTGATTCGGCGACCGACAATGGTGAATCCAATAGCTCGGGCACATATGTACCATCATCACAGGGCGATACGCTAAAGGGAGACTTGGGACCGACTGAAATTATGAATGATAAAGATGCTTTGAAACCCGATCCGGGCACTGAGGCTGACTTTGAGGTCGAGAACAACAAGTTCGCTTTTTCGCCTGGACAGCTGGCGAAGCTCTACAACCCCAAGAGTGTAAGAACTACGCTTGGACCGCATTCATGTATATCCTAACAACATCTAGTTATCCGCTTTCCATGCTCTTGGTGGCCTTGATGGATTAGAAAAAGGTCTTCGGTCCGACCGCAGAGCCGGTTTGAGCATCGACGAGCAGCAACTGGACGGTGTCGTGACTTTCGACGAGGCTACTACTCCGAGCAGGACAGAGTCTCCGCAAAAGTCGTCTCCAAATGGAGTTGCACACACCGACAGCGCCCCAGCCGGTTCCAAGGAGAACGCCTTTGCTGACAGGAAGCGCATTTTTAGTGACAACCGTCTGCCAGTGAGGAAACCGAAGAACATCTTCCAGCTAGCCTGGATGGCCTACAACGACAAGGTCCTGATCTTGCTTACGTGCGCTGCTGTCATTTCGCTGGCCCTGGGACTGTACCAAACTTTTGGCGTAGAGCATGAGCCGGGCGAGCCTGCTGTCGAGTGGATCGAAGGTGTCGCCATTATTGTCGCCATTGTCATTGTGGTTGTTGTGGGTGCGGCGAACGACTGGCAAAAGGAACGGCAATTCGTCAAGCTCAACAAAAAGAAGGAGGACAGGACTATCAAGGTGGTTCGCTCAGGCACGACTCGCGAAATCTCCGTCTACGACATCTTTGTTGGAGACGTTGTCAATCTGGAGCCTGGTGACATGATCCCCGTGGATGGTATTCTCATCCAAGGCCACGGCATCAAGTGCGACGAGTCTTCGGCTACTGGAGAGTCTGACCTGCTCAAGAAAATGTCTGGCGAGGAGGCCTTCAAGGCCATCGAAAGGCACGACAATCTCAAGAAGGTCGACCCGTTCATTCTGTCTGGCGCCAAGGTCTCGGAAGGTGTTGGTTCTTTCATGGTTACCGCTACTGGTGTGCATTCCAGCTACGGAAAGACGATGATGTCTCTGCGCGAAGACAGCGAAGTTACTCCGCTCCAGAACAAGCTGAACGTTCTTGCGACGTACATTGCCAAGCTCGGTGGAGCAGCTGCCCTGTTGCTCTTTGTTGTGCTCTTCATCGAGTTCCTCGTCCGTCTGAAAGGCAGCCCCGACACCCCTGCCGAAAAGGGTCAGAACTTCCTCAACATTCTCATTGTCGCCATCACAGTCATTGTCGTTGCCGTGCCCGAGGGTCTGCCGCTAGCCGTCACTCTTGCATTGGCGTTTGCCACGACACGCATGTTGAAAGACAACAACCTGGTCCGTCTTCTCCGATCTTGCGAAACCATGGGAAATGCAACCACCATTTGCTCCGACAAGACAGGTACATTGACACAGAACAAAATGACGGTTGTCGCTGGCTCTCTAGGCACTGCTCTTCGCTTCGGGGACCACAAGCTCAAAGCGGCAGCACCACCACTTGACGATGGCAGCAAGGGCAAAGATGTGGCAGAGTCGCCTGTAGAGAACCCCAATGATGTTTCGGCACCCGAATTTGTTGCGACATTGAACCGCGATGTCAAGGACGTTCTACTGCAATCAATCATCCAGAACACGACCGCTTTCGAGGGTGAGGCTGGAGGCCCTGATCCCTTCATCGGCTCCAAGACTGAAACCGCGTTACTCGGATTCGCACGCGACTTCCTCGGCATGGGCAATGTCGCCCAGGAGCGGTCCAACGCCAACATTGTCCAGGTTATTCCTTTCGACTCGGCCATCAAGTGCTCCGGAGCTGTTGCAAAACTTAACGATGGTCGCTACCGCATGTATGTCAAGGGCGCTTCCGAGATCTTGCTTGGAATGTGCGATAAGATCGTCACAGACGCCAACAAGGAGCTCGTCGAAACATCCATGACAGGCGACAACCGTGAGACGCTCGAGCAAGTCATCACCACCTACGCGTCTCGGTCTCTGCGAACCATCGGCCTGATTTACCGTGACTTCGAGAGCTGGCCACCTGCTGAGTCTTCGAAGAACGAGGATGACCCGAGCCAAGCTGTCTTCAAGGACGTGTCCAAGAAGATGACTTTCCTGGCTGTTGTCGGTATTCAAGATCCTCTGCGAGAGAGTGTCCGTGAAGCCGTCAAAGACTGCCAGCACGCCGGCGTCTACGTCCGCATGGTCACTGGTGACAACGTCCTTACCGCCAAAGCCATCGCCGAAGACTGTGGAATTCTTGTACCTGGAGGTGTCGTCATGGAGGGCCCTACCTTCCGCAAGCTCTCAAAGCGAGACATGGACGCTGTCATCCCCAAGCTGTGTGTTCTCGCTCGCTCTAGTCCGGAAGACAAGCGTAGGCTTGTCAAGCGCCTCAAAGAGCTTGGCGAGACTGTTGCAGTCACTGGTGACGGAACCAACGATGCGCCAGCGCTAAAGACAGCCGACGTCGGTTTCTCCATGGGTATTGCTGGTACAGAAGTCGCAAAGGAGGCATCCGCCATTATTCTCATGGACGACAACTTCGCTTCCATCGTCAAGGCACTACTCTGGGGACGCGCGGTCAACGACGCTGTCAAGAAGTTCCTGCAGTTCCAGATTACTGTCAACATCACCGCCGTCCTGCTTACCTTTGTCTCTGCCGTGTCTAGCGACGACCAAACCTCTGTGCTGACTGCTGTTCAACTGCTCTGGGTCAACCTCATCATGGACACGTTCGCCGCATTGGCCCTCGCAACCGATCCCCCAACACGCAGCCTTCTTGACCGGAAGCCTGACCCGAAGTCTGCTCCTCTCATCACCCTGAGGATGTGGAAGATGATCATCGGTCAAGCAATTTACCAGCTGGTCGTCACCTTTATCCTCTACTTTGCCGGCGAGTCTATCCTCAGCTACCACAGCGAACACGAGAGGGAGCAACTGCCAGCCTTGGTCTTCAACACCTTCGTCTGGATGCAAATCTTCAACGCACTGAACAACCGCAGGCTCGATAACCGTTTCAATGTTTTCGAGGGCATCACCCACAACTGGTTCTTCATCATCATCCTGGCTATCATGATTGGTGGTCAGACGATGATCATCTTCGTTGGTGGTGTCGCCTTCAAGGTGACCAGACTCAACGGTGCTCAGTGGGGCTACTCGATAGTCCTGGGTTTCCTCTCTCTGCCCGTCGGTGTCATTGTTCGCTTGATTCCTGATGAGCTCGTCCGGAAGTGTGTCCCCGACTTCTTCAGGCGTAAACAAACTCCCGAGCTTACCATCTCCGATGACGAATATCAATGGAACCAGGGACTGTTGGAGATTCGCGACGAGCTTGCTTTCCTCCGCAAAGTACGTGGTGGGCGTCTCAGTGCCATGAAGTTCAAGGTGCAACATCCCAAGGAGATCTTCACAAAGTCTCGCTCCAGCCATTCTCTGCCTGGCACTCCAAACAACGGCCCACAGGACGACGGTTCTCAAGCGCCCCCCACACCCAACAGCCGCCGTCGTACTAGGTCCCGTTCAAACTCTGCATTCGGCCCGGCCACTGTCATGGCTGGTATCGTCGCTGGCAGTGTCGCTGGTTGGTCGCCAATCGACCGCGGTCATGGCGACAACGACTCCATCAAGTTCAGCCGCGACGCGACAAAGCAAGACCTCGAGGCACAGGACGGCATCGAAGTGCATCCAGACACCAAGTCGACTGATCCTATTCTAGCGCCCGACTCAAGCGAGTACCGCGGCCCTCCTAGCCAGAACATGGACACCACACCAGAGTTTGTCGTAGGACCATTCTCAGGCCACTCTGGAGACCACTCCAAACCGACAGGACCTGGAACATAAGGTCCTCTTTCCTTCGACCTAGATTCTTACACATTTTTACGCGCCTTTCCTAGTGTTTATAACTGTAATGCATGTTCTGCGGCGTTAGGAGTTGGTGTCTCGAGGAGCTACATTGTACATACCCCTTGCTCTTTCGATGACACTCCTCACGTTGGGCGGCAACTGCCTCGCTCGTTGTATTACTGAGACCCCTTTTCTATTACTGCATTATGGTGTAGAGAAAGCAGCCTTTGTAGCTGTATCGTTCTTCTTCACTTCTTGAGCGTGGCACTTTTCCGCGTGCGTCCAACATCTGGTAGTCAGACAGCAACAAGAAGAAACAAGAAACTCAGTTCCCCTTTGCTGTTGAATATCTGGCTCATGCCCAATTTGAATTGAAGTGATCACCCTCATAACTTCTCAACCCTCTCCTTCATCTCCCCGAGGTCTTCGCCCTCAACAGCGTCCTGGCCCTCCTTGACATACTTTGCTACTGCTTCCTTGATCCCTTCATCCCCATCGATAACATCGACCCAGCCCCTTACCCCTTCAGCTTCCAAGACACCGACCACGCTCTCCGCAACCGTCGCACGGCTCGTCTTGCCACCCGCTCCAATCTTTCCCATCTTCACCTTGCCCGCCGGTTCCTCTGTCAGTGTACCAGGCCTTAAGCTGATTCCACAGAAGCGCTCATTAGCGGGAACACCATCTTTCTCCTCCTTGGCTACTCGATCCTGAGAAAGAACAGTGAGGACCTCGTCAGCTGCAACCTTGGCTTTGAAGTAGTTCGGCAAGATCTCCGTGTTGACCTTTTGTGCCGCCTTCCAGTCCTCGTCGTTCCACCAGGGTGCGCGTCCACGACGGGAAGAGAGGTAAGATACAGTCAAGAATTTCTTGACAGAAGGTGTGTGGATGCTGGCTTTTGTGAATGCAATAGCTGCGTCGCGGTCGACTGCAAACGTCATCTCCGCGCCGCCCTTGCCACCAGCTCCTGATTATCGTGAGTATACATGCATTCTTGTTGGATGCTATGCTTACCAGCGCTCCAGACAACCCAATCAGGCTTGACCTGCTCCAAGATGCTCTTCGCATCCCCTTCGTTCTTGACATCAGCCACACTGCTGACCAGCACGTCCAACTTTCCGGGCTGTCCTTGTCCCAGCTTCTCGATCGCAGATTTTTGAGAAGCAGTACGTATCATACTAGTCACGTTCCATGATTTGGCCAAAAGGAGTGGTGTGAGGAGTTGGGCAACTTTGCCGTGGCCGCCAATGAGAAGGATGTGGTGCGCCATTTTCTCGGGTTCTAAGAGGAAGGAACAGAAGTATCAGTATCAAGTGTAGGTGATGGTAAACGATTTGTTCATAGAAGGTTGATGTTACTGTTGGGGCCGGTTAAGCGTACTCATTCGATTTCTAAGATGACGTCGTGAGCGTCGACGCTTCCGAGTATGGGCCGACGGAGCTCCACGCGCACTGCATGATCCTACCTCTCACGCACTCTTTCCAAGGATGAATCTGGGCGCTCCTTGCAAGTTCTGATCGACGCATGCCATGATACGGTAACGTAGAAACGCTATACACAATCCAAGAACCTAGACGTGAAAATCACTGAGATGCAAAACTATAATCAACACGCTGTATGCGACCATAATGATACCCGGATTATCTAAGCACCAAGTAGCTGTGCGTGCAGTTCGATACCAAGTGAGCTACTGACGTTAGGTCGTGTTGTGTGACTTTGGGTGCGCTGTTGCAATCGATTAGCTACATCCTAGCGCCTTGGCAATTCAGCACCTCAAGGTCCCTGCAGTCGTTACGCGACGCGATCATCAGATCACGCTCCATCGCGCTGACGGCCTATGAACGTTGAGTAGACGCACCGGAGATCTTTTGTTGTTTGTGCAGAGCAAAACATGGAGCGACTGTTGTGCTGCACACGCGCCTGAGCGACCTGAAAATGTCCCTGACTGCACCTCGCAGCGGCAACCAACATGTCGAAATCCGCTTCAATCCCACAGTCGGCTCGGGTCCAGAAGGTCTGTACTCTCTGGACTCATGACGACAACTTTTCAAGAGATGAAATCGTTTTCAATGGAGAGAAATTCCCAGAACTGCCCACTAGTGCCGGCGCGCTCCTCCAGATCGTGGCGATACATACGGACAATGCTGTTCGAGACTTTTACACGGAATCCAAAGTCGATACCTTGCACAAGGATGCAAATGGGGATAGTCATTCAAAGAGACATCGACGGGACTCGATAACGATAACCGTTGATGAAAATGGCTCGACTATCCCGGAGGGTCGCCATGTTGACGCGGACAAGGCCTATGTCTTTGTTCCTAAAGCGCTTCCCGCAACCATGGAGTCCAAGTATCCAAATCTGCAAGTAAGTTATAGTCGGACTGACAATCCGCATAGCTGACCTAAAAAAGGTCTCAATATCTGAGAGGATTGCCAAGGTATTCGGGTTCCGCAACAGGATGCAGGTCGTAGTGACTGAGGCTGATGAGGATGCGCACGAGGCTCATCACGTGGAGATCGTTTTTCGGGACGAGTATCTCGCACGCGCAGACATGTGGCGTATGGCGATCGCCGAACTCAGCAAGCGGACGGTCTACCGAGGCCAAAGGCTACTGTTCATGGGTACCATCAAGGCCACGATCAAACACATATACATCAACGGTCAGTCGGTTCATTCTGGCTACTTCTCGCCCAAGTCGAAGCCTATATTCCGCAGCGAATCAGCACGATACACACTTTTCATCCAGATGTCCAGAGAAATGTGGGATTTCGATACTGAAGGCGCTGGCGAGATCATGTTCAACAAGGTCGTAAGCGGATTTCTTCCAGACTTGTTCAAGAGATGGCTGCGAATAAATGCACGACATTTGGTCACCATCATCCTCTTTACAAGAATGCAATACGATGGAGAGCTCCTGGCCGATCGCCCGGAAGGGACCACGAGCAACACGTACGCCGATTCGCATTCGGGCACCTTCAGAGACTACTACAGAGTTGTCGTGAGCGACATGGCCAGCGGCGATTGGATCAACATTCTCTATCAGCTAAAGAAGGAGTTTAGGATGTTTCTTCGGGAGGTGTCTCTGGTCCGTAAGCCGGTGAAGCACGTCAACGAGGAAACGGGATCTGAAGACCCAGCCACTGATGTCGTCGTAGCTGGTCGACCTTCTTCCGCAAGCCAAGGCAACATCCTAGAAGCCATCAATCTGGCAGCGGCTCAATTTGCCAAAGACTACATCGATCGCGATCTCGTCCGCACGGGCATCTCCGTCATCGTTGTTACTCCGGGCACTGGCGTCTTTGAGGTTGACTACAACATGCTCAAGCTGACCACGGATACCCTGATTGGGTCGGGTATCGGAATTGATCTAGTGTGTCTCTCGCCGATGCCTCTTCACTCCGTGCCCCTGTTCAAATACCAAACGCCTCGTTCGGTGTCCGACTTGAAAGCCGAGCACGACAGGGAACAGCATGCTTCTCCGAGGATGTCGCGGACAGAAGAGGACAAAACTCCCCGCCAGAGTCAACCAGACTTTGGCTCCATGTCACGCGCTTCCACCGTACGACACATACCGATGGACGTGTCCACCGACTCATCGGACGGATGGAGGTTCGCAATGCCGTACTGGGTCGATGTGTCGTTCTGGTCTGGAACGTCTGAGGAGATTCTAGAACTCACAAAACCACGAAAGGCGGACAAGATTGTAAAGAAGTCTCGCAAGAAAGGTCGCATCTTCTCTCTACGGTGCCGATTGTACGAGCTGCAGATGATGGGTGTCATGGAGAATGAGGTGGGTGATATAGCGATTCCCTACCTGGAAGAGGACCCAATGTACCCACACCATCTGCGCGAGTTGTTCGAACCGAATGGAGAAGGCCCGCAGATCGCACCAGCAACCAAGCCTTCCGCAGCTGCGGCCGGCTCGTATTCTTCGCGGGGCGACAAAGAATATAACGAGGATCAGCTGGACGAAACAAGGGCTGCCCAAAAGGCCTGGATGGAGGCATACGACGGCGGAGTCTTTTCTCCTCTCGTAGAGAGACACTCTGCATTGGACCAACTCCAAGCTCGCAAGCGAAGGCTGAGCGATGAAATCACCAGCGGATCACCAGACCTGTCACGAAGTCTGCGTCTATCTTCTTCTTTCCGTAGTACTGGTCCGTCATTCGGGAAGACAGCTCGACCTCCACCAGACACGAACTTTCCGCAGCTGATGCGCGAGAGATCGAAAGACGTCGAAAGCCAATCTCCGCGAGGCAGCACCTACCGTATGCCAAACCTCAAAAGCGAGGGCATGCCGCGAGCCGATGTTTTGCGGCGGCAGAACAATTTGACTAGAGATAATGCTAGCGCCGGACGCCCTACGGTACATAAAAGAGGTGGTTCTGGAGACTCCCAAGATCATCGCCAAACCGTAAACTCTACCCAGAGACATCCACCAGCTCCGGCTACAAGCCGCGGGTCATCCCCCAGGCGAACTGGGCTCTTGCCGACTAGTGCCGGAACGCCAGCACCAGCTAAGCAGGACCTGAAGAGCAGACCTTCCAATTGGTTTCTTAGGCAGATGAGCTTTGGTGGAAAGGCTGCGCCGGCAAAACCAACTCTTGGCGATGCCACGATCGATATCAGTCAGGGGAAAGTGAAACCTGCAATGCTGACTGTTGAGAAGAATCAAAAAGGCGCCATTGCGGAACGGCTGGCGAGCACTCGCCATACTTCTACAGGGAAGCCGTCGCAGCCGATTGCGATAAAACCTGCATCGCGCGCAGGCCCTACGTCAGCCGAATCTCTTGCGTCTGACCGCGCAAGCCGCTCGGTTGAGACTGTGAGGGTAGCGCGATCCGACCGATCCAATGTGCCTTCGCAGCCTGGCTCAGTCGTGAGGGACCCTGGGTCAACATTTTTACTTGCGGGAGCGCGAGGTGCAGGTGAGCACGGTGGACCGAAACCAGACCTCTCTTCTAGTGGAGGTGGTAGAGAAGCTCCCCGGACTCTGTCTCCAACAAGCGCGATCGCTCCTTGGGCAGTCCTGGTCAACCCGTGTAACCCGAAGAAAAACATTATAAGCTCTAAGAACCAGTACCGGCGCTGGCATCACGTCTTCCCTAGGACGCTGAGGACAGGCACGGTGAAGTGGAGGTCGTTGTGTTCGCCTGCTGCAGTACCGCTGACCCACGAGTGGTTCCCTTCTGTTGACCAAATAGCATCAGAGTACAACGAAAGTCCATATAAAATTACGCAGAATGAGGACGACGATATTCTGGAAGCACCAAAGAGCCGAGAGTCTCTTATCAAAGAGCTAATCGCCTTTCGCCTCTCCCACGGGTTCCAAATCATCGTTGGTTCTTCCGTAGCGGAGTTTTCAGGCCGGCAAGAGAAGACTCTCGCTAGCATTCTTGATCCCGAGTACATGTCTAGTGATGGAGACACTGTTTTCATGAGCGTTGGAAACAGTATCCACCAGCTAGTGTGTGTAGCTGGGGGAGAGGTAGAGGTAAGGAGATACAACCGGAAGCCCACCACAGCACTGGAGTCGTCTGCTGGCATTGATACGCCTTTCTCGTACAAACCTTTTATCCGCACTGCGTTTGAAGACACATATGACCCTCGAGAAGTTGTGTTACGTCCACCACGGAGAGAATACAACTGGAACATCATCGACACTTTCTTGGCTGGATACCATGACGAGTTCTCGGAGATACTGCGCTTCTGGAGGGCTCGCTTTGTCCTAATTCCAGTGGATATACCAGCCATGCATCGGAGACCGTTGCCTATGCAGGACTCGCCTGAGGAGATCCGGCTCGAGGGAATTCGCAAGCTTACTCAACTGTGGCAGAAGTTCCGCTATATTCCTCCAGAAGAGCGCTACTTCCAGCCAGCGTCCATTTTGAAACAAAAGGACCCGAATCCGCTTGCAATTGAATACCACACACGCGATCCCTCGGCGGTCGTTGCGGCCGGCCCGGATCACTCCCTGCTCAACGACACTGACAGCGAGTTCCAGACGTCCATCTTCTCCGATGCGGAAAAATACCACACGTCTAGTATAGACATCAAAAAGCTCGCGGAAGACTTGCAGGGCGAAAAGGGGATTCAGATGCTTGACCGTCGATGGCATCTCAAGTTGCACTACAACTGTTTTCTCGGCTTTGACCTCACTAACTGGCTGCTCTCAAACTTCAAAGACATCGAAACGCGGGACGAGGCGGTAGACTTTGGCAACGAGCTGATGAAGAAAGGCCTCTTCCAGCACGTGCAGGGACGGCATCATTTCCGCGATGGCAACTTTTTCTTCCAGATCGCGGCAGAGCACAGGGCTCCACGGGTCGAATCTCGAACTGGGTGGTTTGGTATGCGCAAGACGGACAAGTCTGTTCCTTCCACGCCGCTGGCGGAGGCGCCTCGCACGTCGCCTCTTTTATCAAAGCACACCAAGTCACGTCCGGACACTGCCGATTCTTCGTCCAACAGCTCCGGTTCACTCGAAGAAGGGGAGAAAACACCAACACGCGGCGAACCACATAAGCGGAAAGTCGTCATGTCACGCGTTATGCGCTATGATGTAGACCCCAGAAAGCGTTCGTACCGACCCGAGATCATTTCACTGCACTACGATCGGTTGCATAACCCCGATAACTGCTATCACATCCGTATCGACTGGATGAATGTTACTGCAAAGCTCATCGAAGATGCCATCGTTACTTGGGCCACGAGCGTGGAGAAGTATGGTCTGAAACTGGTGGAGGTGCCCATCGCGGAGGTGGCGGACATCGTCGATAACCATCCATTCCGTTCGCCCTATGTAGTCAAGCTTGCACTACAGCCTCCCCAGGCTCAGCCTGAGGCGATGTGGGATTCGACGAGCTTCTCTCCACAGTACCCGAAAACCGACAAGTTTGCATATCACAAGCTCCTGCTTCGAAGGCTCAACTTTGTGTTGGACATGGAAGCTGCAAGTGCTTTTCCACCCGACGTTGAAGTTACGTATTCCTGGGGCACGCCTGATTACAAGTATACACAGTTCATCCACAAGAGCGGAGGCCTGCTTGCCCAGATATCTGACGACGGAAACCTCCTTCTGCTAGCAAATAGGCTCGCGCACAACCGTGCCAAAGACCACAGCAGGATCCGGCCAGTGGATCCCTACGAGCATAAGAAAGCCACTACAGACGGTAGTCAAAGCAGCCGTTTACCGTCGACACCCGCAGTAGAGCGTGGCAACCCGCACCGCAGTCCCTTTGCGAGTCCGCTGGCACGACCGGTCCAAGATTCCAGTCTCCTCCACACTGCGCTCACATTCCACGACCCAAGATCAGCAGCGACCACTCCAGCCGCTGCATCTAGTGTTCCCCTCACCCCTGAACAGGTTAAAGATGAGGTTGAAGCTTTCTGCTCCAACGCCTCGCTGCTGTCCGCATTCTATGCCGAAGCCTTCCGCCATGCTCCATCTCCGTCTCCACGGATTTTACCAATAGGAGAAGACAAGATTCCGAGCTTGGGACTGCCGCCAGCGATCAGTATCAGGGACGCTAGCCCAGCAACCGGAGGCTGGACACTGAGTAGCACATTTGGGGGGCCTGGCGGGATAGCTGGCCGTAGACAGGGCAGTGAGGGGAGCATGTATAGCATGGGGAAAAGGGGCAGTGTGGTCGAGGGCATGGAGAGAGCACCGCGGCGACAAAATAGTCAGGGGAGCGCTGGAACCGGAACGTAGGCACACGAATGATGAATGTATATTAGTGTGGGCGTAGCATTTCCCGCCCTTGGCTATCTCATTACTGGCATAGGCGTTAATGGCACTGGACATGTTTATTCCACAAAGGGTGCAGAGATGGTGTCTCGTGGTTCGCCCTTGGTTCATGGTCGACGCATGTGCGGCTTGGCATGTGAAGTGTGGGGTACGGCTTAGGAAATGGCTCCTCGCTACTGGCATGCACTCGAACCCCACTAACGGACCCCACGCGAGTGGCTTGCCAAAAGTTCGTACCCAAACACGACGCCGGCGCAACGTCGAGAGCAGCGCAATGGCACTACTCGAGCTGCTGGAACATTTGCCAGCTGGTCAGTTAACTATCTCATCACAATCTATGTTGCTGACGTCGCCGCAGAGCTACTCTTCATCTGGCACCAGCACCGACTCCCCATCTTGCTGGCTGCACTGGTAGTAGCGACGGTTGTGCGTCTTGCAATTTATTCGCGCGATCGGAGAGAGAAGCTCTCTGTGTCGCCAGCTCCCTCATCGCCAGTACCGGTAGAGGAGAAACCCACCGTCCAGCTCAAACCCGAATGGCTGCCCGAATACACCACGCTCAACTCGTCGGAGCTTAATGTCGACAACCATGCCGAGGACGATACGAGGGCGGTGGCTGCAGCCGCAAAAGTGAAGAAGGGGCCCAAGATGGTCAAGGGCAGGAAGACACCGAAGAAGCTTATTGCGCCTCCGACGTTCAACCACCAAACGGATAGGATACAGCCATTGGTCTTCTTCCAGTCGCTGTCTGGCACGACGGAGCGCTACGCTAAGCAGTTCGCGGGAGTTCTCGCCGAGTGGACGAGGTAGGTTTGATGCGCAAATAGTTGTGAAGCATGCGCTGACTGTTCCATCTCGACAGGGGCTGCGATCAATCCAAGTCCTTCTTGGAGCCCCAGACGCTCGACATATCGTACATCGAGCACGACGACTACTTCATCAGCCCGCCCAAGGGCGACGCGAACGTCAAATACTTCTACATTATCCTCGTTCCGACGTACAACATCGACACCGTTTTGGACGTCTTTGTAGAGAGCCTGCAGGAGACACACAATGATTTCAGGATCGATACGGCGCCTCTGAGCGGTCTGGTGGGGTACACTGTGTTTGGTTTTGGCGATAGGGAGGGGTGGCCGACCGAGGAAGAGGGTTTCTGCAGCCAGTCGAGGGAAGTGGACAAGTGGATGGCCCGGCTGACGGGCAGGAAAAGAGCATACCCGCTTGGCATGGCGGACGTCAAGAGCGAGGCCGAAGAAAGGTTGCAGGACTGGAGGGTAGGGGTCCAGGACGCGCTTGTAGAGATCGCCGAAGGACGAGGACTTGGTGAAGGCGTGCCGGGCAGTGGAGACCCTATCGAGAGCGACGAAGAAGACGTGGCGGAGGAAAACGGTCAGAGCACGCGAGTAGACGACGTTGAAGACCTGGGCTCGATGGTAAACTCTTCCGCCGGACCAATACCCGTCGACTTTACGACCTACAAGAAATCCCCAGCCAAGTCTCAATCCCTCCAGGCCCCCAAGGAGATGGTTCCTACCACCTCCCCTACCTACGCCGCTCTCACGAAACAAGGCTACAGCATCATCGGCTCTCATTCAGGCGTCAAGATCTGCCGATGGACTAAATCCGCTCTGCGAGGCCGAGGCTCTTGCTACAAGTACTCCTTCTACGGCATTGCCTCTCACCTGTGTATGGAAGCCACTCCGTCTCTCTCCTGCTCGAACAAGTGCGTCTTCTGCTGGCGTCACGGCACAAACCCCGTCGGCACGACATGGCGCTGGATAACCGATGCTCCAGACATGATCTTCGACGGCATCACCACAGCACATTACAAGAAGATCAAGATGATGAAGGGCGTCCCCGGAGTCCGAGCCGAGCGTTTCAGCGAAGCCATGCGCATTCGTCACTGTGCCCTGAGTCTGGTCGGCGAGCCCATCTTCTACCCGCACATCAACGAGCTCCTCGGGATCATGCACAGCAACCGGATCTCCACGTTCCTTGTCTGTAACGCCCAGCACCCAGCTCAGCTAGCGTCCTTGATCCCAGTGACGCAGCTCTACGTCTCCATAGACGCATCCAACAAGGACAGTCTCCGCAAGATTGACCGGCCCCTGCATCGAGACTTCTGGGAGCGTTTCTGTGCTTGCTTGGATATCCTCCGCAACCGTCGTTTCGAGCAACGCACCGTCTTCCGCCTCACGCTGGTCAAAGGCTTCAACATGGCCGAGGAAGTGCGCGGCTACGCTGATCTCGTTGAGCGCGCTCTGCCTGGCTTCGTCGAGGTCAAAGGCGTTACATACTGCGGGACCTCCGCAGCCGGCTCTGCAGGCCTTACCATGGAGAACGTCCCCTTCTACGAAGAAGTCGCCGAGTTTGTGACTGAACTTGAGAAAGAGCTAAACAGCCGCGGACTTACCTATGGTATCGGCGCCGAGCACGCGCACTCCTGCTGCATCCTGCTAGCCGACCGCACAAGATTCAAGAGAAACGACAGATGGGCTACTAGAATCGACTTTGAGCGCTTCTTCGATCTCTACGAAGGCAAGGTGGAGGGGACGAGAGTGGAGGATGGGAAAGTGGTGGGCTGGAGACCGGAAGACTACGTCGGCGAGGAGACGCCGGAGTGGGCGCTCTGGGGAAACGGCGGATTCGATCCTAGGGACGCAAGAGTGTACAGGAAGGGCAAAGGCCCAAAGGTTAGCGAGGAGGGAGGGAAAGCCACCGCGGCTGCTTTGGAGTTTTAAACACGACAAAACAAAGTATCGAGAGTAATCGAGGTTGAACAAAGTTCATCATTGTTCTATGTATGCATTGTATTCGTCAAGTCATAATTCCCATGAATAGTGGTGACCAGCACTTATATAGCCGCCCACTCAACAGAGAACGCCCTCACGGACTCGTCCTCTTGCGAGTCTACGTCGGGGTTCTCGCCACCAATCATGTACGCCTTCTTCGTTCCTGTGCCGAGACGTCCTCCGCCCACCACGTCGAGCAGGTCGAACTTCTGGTCCCAGCCCAAGCCGGTAGCAGCAAAGTGGCTGTGGTATCGAAGTGGGTCGCCCGGGTACACGTTGTAGTGGCACCCGAAGCGCAGCCCAGGCATGTGGTAGTAGCCCTTGGAGTGCAGATAGCGGAACAACGGATAGCTGTCTGGCACAGCCGGCGGAGGGACAGCAGGGTCTTTTGCAGGCGTGGAGAGAGGTGGGTATGAGGTTGTCGGTGTGACATAGTGTTTCTGGGCGGCGACGCCTTTCGGCGCACTACCCTGGACGGGGACGGCTGGTTCAGGAGCAGGCGAAGGGGGCGCAGCGTCGAACAGCGAGACCTCGGCGGCAGAGGAGTCAATCTTGGGGGCCTTGACTTGCACCCAGGAGTCTGAGAAACTAGAGCCTTTCATGATGAAGCCTAAACCAGAGCTACCAAGATCCGAGCTATCAGTGACTGAGCTGGCAGGACTGGAGATGACCTTGACTGCCTTTACTGGCGCCGCCGAGTCGGAGAAGCTTGAACCCTTCATGATGAAACCCAGCCCGGAGCTCGCGACACTGGAGTCGTCTGCTTGGAGCGTCTCGTCCGACGTCGTGCTCGCCGCAACGCTACCCTTCTCGACTTCCTCCCTCTTCAGGCCCTTCTCCTTCAACGCTCTCTCCTTCCGCCTCTCCGCCAGCTCGGTCTGTTCCTTGGTGACGTCCTCCCCTCGCTTGTCCATCTCCTCCATGTACCTCAGCCTGTCCTCTCGGCTCATCTCCGCAAAAGCCTTCTGATGTGCCTGCGCATCATCCACGATATACGCAGCGCCTTTATCGACGAGTACCCGAGCCTCTTCCGGCATGAGTTCAAGTGGTACGCCCAGAAAAACGTTCTGTTGGCTGAGGTTCGGTATCGTGCCGACCAGGAGACCGCAGATGTTGTGCGTGCGACGGCAGTGCGCAATAACGTCCACATCAAAGAGGAGGTAACGGCCAGCCACAAGGGATATGGGGAATGGTTCTTTGACTGGTTTGGGAGCCGGAGCTGCCGCCATGGTATGGATCTAAGCAGAGGCTGCGTTAGCTCCTTGCCAAACGAGTAGAAGAGCGGTGAACGTGATCAAGAGGTGGATGTCATAGTGTGATATACAAAGCTCAGCAGTCCTTTTGACAAGGCTATGAGGATTGACAGATTTTCGTTTGTTTTAATCATGTAAAGGAACAGTAGTAGAAGGAATTGATGCTTACCTACATGGCGAATGTCGTCGCGAGAACGAGTATAGGGAACAAGAGACGAAGAGCTCCAGGTTGAGCTTTTGAAAGGCTTTTTAGTTTTGGACCCACTATTATCCGCTTGGACCTATAAGCGTGGCTCTCTCGTGATTCGTTGAGGAGATCGCTTACTAAGAACCTTGAACGGCCCTGCATCTGTAAACAAGATCCGCCGAGCATCAACACCAAAGAATACAAAGATGGGACCACCATACTTCGCGTCGACCAACGGCCAGGATGCCGCGCCGCCAAAGACGTACTATGAGCAACAGCGCGAAATGCTCGTCACTGAGATTGCCCAAGTACGTGCCACAGCCCATCACGGAGCGCATTGCAGTCTCTCAATTTAATTCCCCAAACTATGTGCATTCTAACAAGGTGCCAGAGTCTGGAAGTTGTCCTGCAAAACATCAACAAATTGAACCGTTCGCTCGAGGAGGTCACGTCGGTCGGGAACGAATTCGCGCCCGTCGAGTCGCTCTGGAGCCACTTTGAGAACGTCATGGCCAAAGATCCGAGTGAGCAACAGGAGGGTGCGCAAGAAGGTGCAACGGAACACGAGGGCGAGACAGAGGTGCCTCAGGACCGGAAATGAGCGTTTGCAAGGAGTCACCTTGTTAGCTTATTAGTTCGTGGACAACGCGCCCGGAGGTGCACGGCCAGCCGTCGAACAGGCCATGACGATAAGTCAAATGATGTAATGATACCCCAGAACGAGTCATTGGCACAGATCACGATCGTCTAGAAACAGGATCTGGTAGTGTTGCACCTTACGTCGAAAACAAGAGAAGTAAAAATGCGGGCACGAGACTGGTTCCAGAAATATACTTCATTTATTGCCATGCAAAGGCAAAGTCGGCGCCAACTCCGGCCATGCGTACATACAGAATACCGAATACAGATACAGGGAAGAAAATGCTGCTACGTGGACCTTTGAATCGCTGTGTCCATTCTCGTGTCAAAACAAAACCCAAACGCCAGCCGACCATGTACATGAGAAGACTTCCCTATGATTAAAGAGGAAGCGAACATGTGCGGACAGTGATGGAGGTGAGCCGTATGTGGTCATTAAACATCTTGATCGTGTCGTCCAGCGTCGTGAATCTCGATATGCTCTCCTCTCGATAGACACAGGCTATAGCACTTTGCAGCCGCTGCGCTTCTTCTTCTTGCCGCCCCCAGCGGGGAACGCTGATGTGTTCCCTCTTGACGAGGTGGCTGTGCCTACGCGGCGCTCTTCTTGCTCCTTGTGCTCCTCGCCCACGGCCATTGTGACGGCCATGTCGAAGATTTCCTCGACACCGTCTTGCTCTTTACTGCTGCACTCCATGTACGCAGCGCCCATCTTCTTTGCGACGGCACGTCCCTGCTCGGTGGTGACGGGCGTCAAGCCTTGTGTCTTGAGGAGCTCGATGCAGTTCTTCTTGTTGCGCAGGTCAGACTTGAGCCCCAAGAGCATAAGAGGCGTTGTTGGGCAGAAGTGGAGGACCTCTGGGTACCACTGGGCATTGTTAGCTGATGCACGATGAACTAGTTGGCGGCGTCTTACCTTGTCCATGACGTTTTCTAGTGAGTTGGGGCAGTCAATGGCGAAGCACACGAAGATGACATCGGTCTCGGGGTAGGAGAGCGGTCGCAACCTGTCGTATTCCTCTTGGCCGGCGGTGTCCCACAGGGCAAGCTCAACCATCTTGCCTGTCGGCGGATGGGGCGTGTGAGTGATGTAGTTCTCGAAGACGGTTGGTACATATTTCTACGTCGCATTAGCATTGGCTTGACATGACATGCACTTGCTCGGGCGCGTACCTCTGGGAAGTTGCCGGAGCTGTAGCTGATCAACAGACATGTCTTGCCGCATCCACCGTCGCCGACAACAACGAGCTTCTTGGAGTAGGCCGGGGGCTCGGTGATGGCGGTGTCGCGCGTGTTGGTGGTTCCATATGAGCTGACGGTGCCGTTGCTGTTGCGCTCGCTCGGTGTGCGGGCGTGGGTGCGGACTGGTGTGATTGACGAAACGGGCGCCTTTGTGCTCTGCTTGCGCCGGAGGTAGTCGTAGTTCTGGGAAGGTGCGGTGGCCATGGTGAGTGGGTGCGGCAGTCTGCTCGGGGTCAAGTTTCAGACAGAGGATATGAATACGGAGAAGGAAGATGGTGTTGGAGTTGGTGTGGGGAGCGAGTGGTCGGGGCTTAAGAGAGTCGGATGTTGACTGTTAGAGTGCTCGGTCGCATATGGCAACCACGCTATGTCACCAGCGGCTCGCTAAGCTAGCGCCCAATTGCAGCGTGCCTGTCCATGTCTATCGATCGATGCCATGGCATGCTGTAATCTACCCACGGCCTCGTCTTACATCCAGACTCCCTCTGCCCGCGCTGGACATGCACGTTCGATTGACTCGCCCACCCCCTTTCTGCGACCGCTGCCATGAGTCCGCGACATGATGCGCCCGCCGACGCCGCAGCGACCACGGAGCCCAAATTGGACGCCGGCAACAAGGGCCACGACCACTACGCCCAGCGACTGCCCCGGTGGCGCAATGCCCTGCGGAACCGCCTCATACCCATTGTGCGCTGGGAAACACCATGGCTTGCCCTGATGCAGGACAAGATGCGCTCGCCCGCACTCGACTCGTACTTTGCCTATACCGCCAACCTCGGCACCCATACCTTCTTCATGGTCTTCCTGCCCATCCAGTTCTGGTGCGGCTACACTAGCATCGGTCGAGCGTATGTCGGGCGCTGTCATTCACTATCGTGCGACGTCTGACGTACACAGGACTGTCTTCATGCTTGCAGCCGGTGTGTACTGGACTGGCTTCCTCAAGGACATGCTCTGTCTGCCCAGGCCCCTGTCGCCGCCCCTCGCCCGCATCTCCATGTCTGGCTCCGCTGCCCTCGAGTACGGCTTCCCCTCGTCCCACTCTGCCAATGCCGTGTCCGTCGCCTTCTACGCCATATACACGTTGCGCCAGTCGGCCGACCGCGACACCTCCAACTGGAACATGGGTCTGCAGGCCCTCTTCTACTTCTATGCGCTTTCCATCATCGCGGGGCGGTTGTATTGCGGCATGCACGGCTTTCTAGATGTCCTGGTCGGGAGCATCATGGGTGCCTTGATTACGGCTTTCCAGCTTGTATGTGGGGACTGGATGGACTCGTTCGTCTTTAGTGGAAGTTATATGGACATTTTCATTGCAACTTTGGTCGTGTGCGTTCTGGTCCGCGTCCACCCGGAGCCCGCTGACGACTGTCCATGCTACGACGACAGCGTGTCCTTCTCTGGCGTTGTCATTGGCATCAATCTCGGTGCGTGGCACTATGCGCAGACTGGCTACGCAGTAAAAGACGCATACCCGTCGTCCGTCCCATTCGACCTGGAAGAGATGGGTCTGCTGAAAGCGACCATTCGCATCCTACTTGGTGTTGTGGTGATCTTTGTCTGGAGAGCGACTATGAAGCCTGCGTTGTTTACCATACTGCCGCCCATCTTTCGCATTCTGGAGCAAGCTCGCTGGAATATGCCCCGCGCCTTCTTCCTGAACGCCTCCAAGTACAAGTCTATCAAGCCTTTCGCTGACGACGACAACGTCATCCCACCTGCGTCAGAGTTGCCGCACATGCTCAAGAACCTCGCTCACCCACGCAAGAGATCTGTATCTGTCGGACCGCAATCTGCCGCTGATGCTTACGAAACACTTGCCTACCGAAACCGAAGGCGACGGGAAAGCGTCAATTCGCTGGATGGTGCTGTACCTGAAGACTCGGCCTGGGTTCCCAGTCCAGCTGTTCTCGATACGCCCAATATCGAAAAGGGGGAGCCGTTGCTTGGTGCCGGTCTCCTGCCCACACCCATGGCATCACGTGTGCATTCATATGAGCAGATGATGGGCACAGGAGATGTGCAGACGAGGGAGAAGAATATAATAACTCCCCCAGAGAGCGATACAGACGTTGCCGGCGACGTCTACAAGCTCACACAGAGCCCAACCGAAGAGGAGAATGAGAAGCGAGAGATCTTCATGAAGCTTACGACGCCACGAGTGCGCTATGATGTTGAGGTGGTCACGAAGCTGATTGTGTACACTGGTATGTATCGCGCATCGATAATCTCAGCGATGACTGACCGTAGTAGGTATTGCATATATAGCTGTTGCAGCTAACCCGATGTTGTTCGAGTTATTGGGTCTGGGCATGGGCGACCAGTCGTAGTTCGCTTGTCACGTTTCCTTGCTGTGCATTTGTTAACAGTTTGCTGGTCTTGACGGCCCGTCTAATGAAATACTGATGTGAATCAAAACGACCTTTCTGTCTCGAAACTTGGTTTAAATTTACGAGCTTGATACTCTTAGCCGTACGTGCCACCCTTGACAATCTCCTTTGTCTCGCCCATGGTGCCAAAACAGCAATGCTCGACTTTTCCCAGAGGTCCCTCCCTGGGATCATCCTCAAGTAGCACGCCAAAGCGTAGTTTCGTCCGTGTCAGCTCTTTAGGAAAGGGATCTCCGCCCAGACACGCACCCACGCTCAAGTGATCCAGGGTAGGGTTGCGGGTTGTGGCCATGATACGGGAAAAGAGCACGTCAGACGCTACTCCATTCTCATAAAGTGACCATGCGCCGACGAGTATAAAGGCAAAAGTGATTGCAATGACAATTGCGTACCCAATCCAGAGGGAGCGCCTGTAGTACACATACACCATCATGGTACGTGATTTCACGCAAGGTACCTCCTGGTCCTGTGCGACGACCAGTTTCGGCTCATTGAGCAGGGTGATGAGTATATCTTCGAAGAAGTCTTGTATCTCTGTCTTCAGGTCCACCAGCGGATACGATGTGCTGCTGTTGGCCAGTCGCGTTTCAGACAGATCCGAGTAGGTGACCAGGAATTTTTGCTGCTCGATCTTGCCACGAAGGAAGCGACGCAAAAGCGAGCCCATGGTGTGATACGAGGCCGTCAACTTGTACTTCTCTACATCTTGGGGTTTAACGGGATCTTCGCCAATGACAGGACGCAGAAACACTCGCTCTCGACGCGTTGCAGACTGTCTGGGGTTGAATGTCATGTCGAACGTGTAATTGGTGTACTGCATGACGCATTTGAATATCCTAGGCTCGTGAACGTTTCCCCATTTCGCTCTATACGAGCTGTCATCTGGATACGGTGTGGACGTATTGACGCTACACGTGGGCGTACGAAGTCAGTATGTATCAATGTAGTTTGTACAGGGACACGTACGCATATCCGATCCAAAGAACAGGTTCGCTTTTGAAGACACCCAAAGACGTCCCATTGACCCCCGGCTCTTGGTGCCCGTAATCGCCTTGGTCAACGTCCGCAGAATACACAAGGCTCCCATTTGGTGCAAGATCAGCAAAGGTGAAAGGCGCGTCAGATCCATCGGTATCGTCAACGTCGTCGCACTTGTACCCGGGTGCAACGAATCCAATCGTATACGTGCAGTTCCAACCGGATCCACAAAACACTGAAGATGCATTCTCCCTGGGCTGTGGCTTCTGCATGTACACACTACTAAAAGCCAAGCGGCGTGCATTCTTCGACGGCTGATCATAGTAGTCGAAATAGCCCTCGTCTCTAAGATCTCGTTTCTCTTCTGCAGCTGGCTGGGTGGTGTTGTAGAAGTTTAAGCTTTTCAGCGAATATTTACTCATGTCCCGAAAGTCGTATGTAGACTCCTGGGCAAAGTTCAGGGTAGCCACAGAGCACGTAGCATTGTCATTGAAAGTTCTGAGCTCAGATGTGAGCGACGCCGGAGACAGCACGGATGCAAGCGGTAGTAACTATGCCGTCAGTACAGACATATCGTCAAGACTTGTAGACTTACCCAAGTACAGGCGGCCATCAGTGTGGCAAGCTTGCCGTTTCTGATCATCTCCCAGTTTAGGAAGAATTGCGTTGGGTCTTCTGTTGCAGAGAATAGGCCATCAATGCCGTTAATCGTCATCGCCTTTCGCCGAAACGTGTACCATATCCGCTGACGATTACACATGATGACAGTCCCAACAAGCGTGCTTTTTACGAAGAATGCCAAGGCTGTGCCGTACCTGACCATCTTCAATTGCTCGATGGCCGGCTGCCCGTCAAGGTGCATATAGAACGAGTGGTGGCCCACTGCTGCCGCGAACCCAGCCAGGAACAACACTACAATGAGTGCTGGGGTAGTCCAATATATGTGCCATTGCGCCAATTCCCCAGAACGGCGGTCGACCAGAGCTTGTGTGTCTGCGTCCCAAGCCTTCTTGTGATAGAGAGAGTTTAGGGTGTGTGTTGACTCCCTCGTCGAGCGTGCGGAGAGACCAGGACTCGTGTATCCTTCACGAACAGGCTCATATCGACTCTCCCCATGTGACAGGCCAAAGTATGCTCCCGGCTGCAGCCCTTCTCTTGTGTGACTGCCCTGCGACGGCTGAGATAGATAGGCGAGCTCGATAGGATCAGATTCTGAGCGGAACGGGTCGTAAGGTTCGGGACGCGAATCTGGGGAAACGTCTCGGGAAGAGTACGCCGACTGAGGTCCTCGGGAGGTCATCGTAACTGCGATTCTGGGGATCTAGGAGACTGCGGCACAGTCATGGGAACAATACCACAATGCTAGCGTTCGGCGGAGGGGTTACACATGCGACACAGCGAGTGTACGCAACATCTCAACAAGAAGACGACTGCGGGAAAGTCTCATGAGCGCACATGCTCTCGCATTCACATTCCTCGAGAGATTGGAGTAGAAGGGAGACGGTGCTGGAGCTTATCCGAATGGCTTCGACATGGCCCCGCTAGATATGGTCCATTCCGGGGAACTGCGCTTTCGTGGCGCGACGGACTGGCTATTGGTAGGGCATTAACGCACTAAGCGCTACTGCAGGCGGGTGGCTGGAAGCTGAAGAAACTCGATAGCTGAAGTGTTTCATTATCTCGACGCGCCCGATGAGGCGAATGCAGCGTGATAACTATGCGCGTTGGGGGGTGTTCGAGTTCAAGTTTAGTGACGCTGTTCCTGTTGCCAAGCTGCGTCATGAAGCTTGATACACAAAGCTAGTATTTCTCAGTCGCGCCTTACATGGTATCTTACAAGCTACAAAGGGCACATAAGTGTGCATTGTAAGCCATGTTAGAAATGGTCCTAGGGATCATGTAGGCTACATTCGGTTTTCGTAATAGCATTGGAGAAGCCGCAGTCTACAAGAAAAGCTACTCATCATCAACCTAGTGTATCGCAGCAATATAAAGCCGACATAATCAGGTAAGCATAGTTGCCCCGTCGGTTGCATGTTCACTAACGAACGTGTCGCGCATAGAAGGCAGTGGAAGACAGAGCGGGGCATGAGTAGGCGCGAAACCACGCGACATCCTCGTGTTTCTTTACCGGCAGACCCACCTCGACTACATTGGGCTTACAAATGCCGCTTCGAGGAATGAGCTTTGCCGATGTCTGCCATGTTTGAACGCTGTCCCATTCTTTACCCTGAACCTTCGCCGAAGATCCGAGTAATTCCCGGCGATGCAGGTAGAGCAGCATTTGCCGCACTGACGGATCCGACTTCTAGACCGGCGGTTCACGAGCAACACCGCAACAGGCAAGCCGCTATTGGATCTTCCCCATGGTACCACTCATGTACCAAGCTAATCATCTAGGATAGCCGCAGTCTACAGGGGAGCTAGGCTGTGACGTGAAGTAAGCTAGCCCCTGTTGTTGTTGCGTCACTATTCGGACCTTCGACCACCCCACATGCACATGGCAGTACATAAAAGAGCAAACACCGTCATGGCCGAGACGTCATAAAGCTCCCAATTTTTCTTGAGGACTTTAATTAAAATACCACGACACCCGCTCTCCAAAACTAAATCATTCATCAAACACAAACAACTACAACATGGCACCATCAACGACAAAGGCATGGACGGTCCAGGGCCAGAACGGCTTCGACTCTCTCACATTCAATGAGCAGGCCAAGGTGCCTGAGATTGGAGACAAGGATGTTCTTGTAAAGGGTATGTACAATCCATTGAGTGGTTATTCGCCGCAATGCTGATCGGTTGACAGTCCACGCTGCGTCGCTAAACTACCGCGACCTTATCATCCCCATGGGCAAATACCCCTTCCCAATGAAGGACAACACTGTACCCGGTTCAGACGGTGCTGGTACCGTAGAATCGGTCGGCAAGCATGTCACACGCTTCAAGCCTGGAGGTTCGTATTTTTCTACACGTATACAGATGCATAGTCTAACATATTTTAGACAAGGTGGTCACACTCTTCAACCAGGGCCACATTGCCGGCTCCCTGGATGGAAAATCTCTTGGCACAGGCCTTGGAGGCGCCATTGATGGCACTCTCAGAGAATACGGTGTTTTCGATGAGGCTGGCCTCGTCCAAGCCCCGTCCAACCTGAACATGCTCGAAGCCTCAACTCTCTCCTGCGCCGCCCTAACAGCCTGGAATGCTCTTTACGGCCTGGAGTCGCGCGCTCTCAAGCCCGGTGACACAGTCCTTACACAAGGTACCGGCGGTGTATCCATTTTCGCTCTACAATTCGCAAAGGCAGCCGGCGCCAAGGTGATTGCTACCACGAGTTCCGCAGAGAAAGCCAAGATCCTGAAGAAATACGGTGCCGACCACGTCATCAACTACAAGGAGACCCCCAACTGGGGTGAAGAAGCTGCAAAGTACACACCCAACGGCGCAGGCGTACAGCACGTTGTCGAAGTCGGTGGCCCGACCACAATGGCGCAATCTCTCAAGGCTGTCGCTATTGATGGAGTCATCACCATTATTGGTTTCATTGGTGGCGGCGGAAAGGAGCAGCCTACATTCCTCGACTGCTTGAGCAACATCTGCACTGTACGTGGTATCTTGGTGGGTTCCAGACTACAGATGGAAGATATGTGCAGGGCGATTGAGGCCAACGACATACATCCCGTTGTCGATGAGAAGGTGTTCGAGCTCAAGGATCTCAAAGAGGCATACCAATACATGTGGGATCAGAAGCACTTTGGCAAGCTTACCGTCAAGGTCGCTGCT